>FWPV01000372.1_pt1 | contig 145535 bp, 146 predicted proteins | sample 2228371 | NCBI WGS metagenome assembly FWPV01 (sample SAMEA103939776, study PRJEB20133) | metagenome | reverse complement strand
AAAGTATAAACAATCTCTTCGCCCATCGAGGCATTAGTTTTGTTAACCGATTTGGTAATGGATAGTGTAGGATTTCCGACTTTGGTAACAATAACCGAGGCACTGTCCCAGGTTATATAATATGAACCAGAAAGCCATACTCCGGCACTATTTACTACTGTAGTTTTAGTTAAATAAAAGCTTGACGGTCCGGCTACGTCTACTTCAAAAGTTACGGTTTTTGTGCCGCCACCGCTTATACTGCCAATATTAATTCCACTACTACTCATGTCTGGAGCAGAAACGCCGTCAATTCTAGTCGTGCCAGAAACATATTTTAATTGAATCGGTAAAGAATCTTTTACATAAACATTAGTGGCGGTAGCGCCCCCGGTGTTGGTAACCGAAATGGCAAATTCGATTCTTTGACTGGGCTTTGCATTGGTGATTTCGGCAAAATCGCCTCCCTCCGTTATATTTCTTCCCATTTTATTAATAGAAAGAGAAACGGTTGAAGTTACAAAGGTTGAAACATAATTGCTATAAATTGGAGAAGTTTCTTTGCTGTCAATGCTCGCCCTGTTTTTAATCTCAATTTTTCCCGCAGGAACAGAATTGCTAATTCTGGCAGTAATACTAATCTGACCACTTTGTCCTGGTTCAAGGCTGCCAACATTCCAAGTATCGTTTCCGGATGTTGGCTGAGGATTTGCACTGATAAAAGTTAAATATTCCTGATTTAAGTTATTAAACGGATCATAAATTACTACGTCTGATGCCGGACCTGCTCCGGTATTTTTATAATTTAAAGTATAAACAATCTCTTCGCCCATCGAGGCATTAGTTTTGTTAACCGATTTGGTAATGGATAGTGTAGGATTTCCGACTTTGGTAACAAAAGTTGAAGTACAGTTACTGGTTTGAAGAGTGGTTTCGTTACTATCAATGCTGGCAATGTTTTTAATCTCGGTAGTACCAACGGGCAGGTTCGTAGGATTTATCATTGCAGTAATTCTAATTGTGCCTATTTCCCCGGGATTAAGAGTTCCGATATTCCAAGTGCCGGTGCCTACGGTCGGCTGAGGATCCGCACTAACAAAAGTTAAATAGCTCTGATTAATATAATTTAAAAGGTCTTTTACTACCACTCCCGTTGCTGTTCCTTCTCCGATATTGCGATAAGTGACCGTATAAACAATTTCCTCTCCTGGCTCAGCAATAACCTTATCTACAGATTTGCCAATAACTAAAATAGGGCTACACGCCCCTCCCTCACAAGTTTCTGCCCGTGCTTTATCTAAAAATGCAGAAATCAATAGAAAATACCCCGCCAAAAATATTGGGATAAATATTAATAAAAATAAATTTATTCTTTTGATGTTTTTCATGGTTTTTACGAAATTAAGTTTTATATACTATATGTTATCATATTGCTTAAATTCTGTCAAGAGAGATTGCTTTTATTGCAATTCTTTTCCAATTGGTTCTTACTGGCCAGCAACTTAAAAGATATAAAACCGCTTCTCCTTTTGATTCTTCGATTTTTAAATTTTCCGGAAAATCAATCTTTTTACCAACTACCCTGTAAGTAAAGATCCTATCTGCAGAATAAACATAAACTTCATCGCCGACTTGAAGCTTATCCAAGAGACTAAACACCGAACCGTATGCTCCTCTATACCAAGGATAAGCAGAACTGTGACCCAAAATTATAATCGTTCCCTCTTTGCCCAAATAAGATGACTCTGGCCAAAGTACAACACCGCTTTCCAAGGCTTTTTGCAGGTCGTTTTCTTCTTTGCTTAATGGCCAAATAATTGGGGCATCAATACCTAAAACCGGAATAATTAAACGAGTGGGGATATAATTCTTCTCTTCTTTTGTTTCTTGATTCTCTGGGTTCTGATTCGGTGTCAGATATTGCTCCAACGCCCGCGGACCAATAAAAGCATATTTCAATTGGGCATAAAAAAAACGACCATTAAAAATAATTAATAATCCACCCAAAATTACAAGAAATAAAAAAAGAAAGATAAGTATTTCTTTCGCCATATTAATAGTATTATCTCTTAAATAATTTTTTGAATAGAGGCGCCGTCTAATAAATCAATTCCACGGTTCAAAAGACTCTGACCATTAAAAGAAGCAATTGCTCCTATAATTACCAGAATAACAATGACTCCAAAAATTAATTTAGGATGACGGGAACGAACATTAACAAATACGGTCAAGAGTAAAACCGCACCTAAAAGTCCGGTGATAATGAAATAAATTTTTTGCAAAAATAATTCAGAGTTCTTGGTAATATCGTTCAAAATAACCTCATTTTCAGTTACCCGATATTCGCTTACTGGCAATGTCGTTTCTTCCGGAGTAATTTGTTCATTCCCCTGAACCTTTTCTTTTTGTGGAGACTCAGAGAGCTCTGGATTTTGGGAGGGCAAATTATTAACCGGATTTACTGGTTGAGACGGTGGTTGGGTTGCTATGCCAACATTGGTGGTAGGCGGAGGCATTTTGGGAGTAGAAACCGGTTTGACTGCAGCGGGCTTGCCGAAAAACTGCACTGCCAAAACTGTCTTTTTGCCATTAATTTCTCCCTCAACAACGGCAATCCCTATCTCCTGATAATTTTCATTCATAATGTTTGCACGATGAGATGAAGAATTCATCCATGCTCTGTGTACGTATTCGCTTTCGGTAAAGTCCTTGGCTAAATTTTCGCCAGCAGCAAGGTATTTGTAATCGTTAATCTCTAACCAATGCCAGGGAGTAATACCGCTCGGGCTGGTATGGGCAAAATAGGCATTTATTAACATGTCTCTTGCTTTTTGTTCTGCTGCTAAAGTTAATTTATCACTAATCCTTAAAGGCTTTAAACCATTGGCAATTCTCTCGTTGTTGGTAAGTTCAATCAAAGCGTTACTAGTAACGACGGCAAAATTTGAAATTCGGGGATAATAAAAAAGCCAAGAAAAAAGAATAAATTTTACTGCTAATAAAATTACCGCTAAAATAAATAAATTTTTAGGTCTTAAAATTAGCGGATGATAATCATTCTTTTTACTTGGAATAAAAGTTTTATACATTTTTATAAATATATTATCGCGCATAATAAATTCTTAGACAAGAATATTATAACAAATAAAAACAGATTTGTCAAACAAAAACGGCCGCGATCATGATGCGGCCGCCCTTAACTTTACTTATCGCTTGCTCCACTGCGGAGCACGTCTGGCTTTTTTCAAGCCAAATTTCTTTCTCTCTACTTCTCGCGGGTCCCTTCTTAAAAAACCGGCCTTTTTAAGTCTCTTCTTGAAATTAACATCAAAAGTTACTAAAGCCCTGGCAATTCCGTGACGAATCGCTTCGGCCTGGGCATGAATTCCTCCCCCTTTAACCTTTACCGTGCCAGTAAATCTGTTTTCCGATTTAAGTTTTAAAAAGGGATCTTCAACAATCTTCTGTAAAGCCGTAGTGGGAAAATAATCTTTGTAATTTCTATTGTTAACTAAAAAGTTCCCTGCCTCAAGAGATTGAGAATCGCTGCAGGTAAAAATTCTAACTCGGGCAACTGCTCTTTTCCTACGACCTATTCCTTCAAAATATTCTTTCTTTAAAACGCTGCCCTTCTTATTTTTTTCTTCCTTCTTGATGTTATTTTTTTTACTGCGTATATTCTTCGGCATATAATTTTAGGTTTTTAATCATTTTTTCACGCAATTTGTTTTTGGGCAACATCCGATAAACCGCTTTTTTAAACGGCAATGTTTTATCTTTGGTAAAAAGCTCTTTAAATGAGAGAGTTTTAATACCTCCCAAGTATCCGGAGTGACGATAATAAACCTTTTTATCAAATTTCTTACCCGTAATCTTAATTTTTGAAAGATTATAAACAATAACCTTGTTATTGCTTAACCGGTGCGGTAAAAAGTTGGGTTTGTTTTTACCCATCAAAATAAACGCCACCTTACTTGCTAATCTTCCCAATGTTTTTCCCGCTGCATCAATTGTATAAACATTATCTTTCATCTTTTCTTATTTTATTAATTCAAGAATTACCATTTGTGCTGCGTCGTTCTTCCTGAATCCGATTTTATTTATTCTTAAATAACCGCCGTTTCTCTGAGCGTAGCGAACACCCAAGTCTTTAAATAGTTTATCCAATATTTTTTTCTGAGAAAAAAAACGTGCCAAATAACGCCTATTGGCTAAAGTATCTTTTTTTGCCCGCGAGATAATCTTTTCGATAAAAGATCTAACCTTTTTTGCTTTTGCTTCGGTAGTAATTATCTTTTCTTTCAAAATTAAAGCAGAAGCCAGCGAGCGATAAATTGCTTTTCGCTGCTCTCGCGTTTTTGCTATTTTGTTTTTTTTCTTTAGATGTCGCATTTTATTTCTTGCTCTTCTTTCCCCTTTTTGCTGTTTTTGGGGTTTTCTTTTCCTCTTTTACCTCTTCTTGGACAATAGCCTCTTCCTTTTTTTCGCCAGCAAACAACTGGAAATGTTCAACTAAAATATCCGCTGCTTTTTGAAATGCTTCTTCCGGAGTTATGCTTCCGTCGGTTTCAATGTCCAGTAATAAACGGTTGAAATCGGTCCTGTCTCCAACGCGCATATTTTCTATTTCATAATTAACTTTTCTAATCGGACTGAAAATTGCGTCTACGGCAATGGCGCCGATTTCCAGTTTTTCCTTTTTTCTCTGTTCCACTGGTACATATCCTAAACCGCTTTGTACTTCTAATTCCATTTCCAGTTTTGCTTTTTTGTCCGTCAGAGTTGCAATGTGCGCATCTTTGTTTATGATTTCGATTTCCGCAGCGGTTTTAATGTCTTTTGCTTTAACTTCTTTTTCTCCTGCGGTTTTTAATTCTAGCTTTAGTGGCAGGGCTTCCGGAGCATTAATTTTAAATCGAACCTGTTTTAAATTTAAAATAATATGAATAACATCCTCTAAAACATAAGGAATGGTAGCGAATTCATGACTTACGCCTTTGATTTTTACCGAGGTAATTGCCGCACCGGGTAAAGATGATAATAAAACGCGCCTAAATGCATTTCCTAAAGTCATTCCGTAGCCCGGATAACAACCGTTAATTTCAAAAATTGCCCGGTTTTCTTCTTTTTTTAAAATTTTTGCTTTCTGCGGAAGGGAAATTTTGTGTTCCATATATAAATAGAAAAATTAATTAATAATAAATTAATCTTTAATGAGAATAATACTCAATAACCATCTGTAAATCGATATTCTTTTCAATGTCATCTTTTGAAGGCAATCCGGTAACGGTAGCTTTAAAATTTTCTTTATCCAAAGATAACCAAGCAGGAGGATTATATTTCTTTAATTTTGTTGATAGGGCAGCGAACAACGGTTTATTGATACTGGATTGCTTAATTGTTAAAACATCTCCCTTCTTTAATTGAATAGAGGGAATGGTTACTTTTCTGCTATTTAATAAAATATGACCGTGAGATACTATTTGTCGAGCCTTTGCTCGCGACTCAGCAAAACCCAAACGAAAAACAATATTATCAATTCTTGTTTCCAATTGAATTAAAAGAGCATCTGTGGCAACGCCTTTTGCCTTTGAAGCAATCTGATAATATTTTTTAAGTTGCGCTTCGCCGATATTATAAATTCTTTTCAGTTTTTGTTTCTCCGCTAATTGCAAACCGTACTCTGATAATGCCCTTTTTCTTTTTTTCCCGTGCAGACCGGGCGGATAGGGTTTTTTTACCATTGCGCATTTCGGAGTAAAACAACGCTCACCTCTTAAAAAAAGCTTTTCACCCGCTCTCCTACATTTTTTACAGACTGCTTCTCTTAACATAAAATTACACCCTTCGAGGACGAGGAGGACGACAACCGTTATGGGGAATGGGCGTAATGTCTTTAACCGATAAAATTTCTAGGCCATTTGCAGCCAATGCCCTTATCGCTGCCTCTCTCCCGGATCCTACGCCTTTAACGAAAACATTAATATTTTTAAGACCGACCTTTTGAATTTTATTCATCAAAGATTCTACTACCTTCGTTGCCGCAAAAGGGGTAGCCTTCTTAGGGCCTTTAAATCCAACTGCTCCAGCACTTTCACCGGCTACCACTTCTCCCTTAGAATCAGTAACGGTTACAATCGTATTGTTGTAAGTTGCCTGAATATAAACATTGGCCAAATCTAAATGTTTAGCCTTTACTTCTTTTTTCTTTTTTGATTTTGCCTCAAGTTTTTCGCCTTCCTTTAATGCTTCTTCAACGGTTTGTTTTATAACTTTTTTCTTACCCATGTTGTAAAATTATTAAATTAGGTTTTTTCTAATTTTCTTCTTCCGCTTCCCATTGTTCGACGAACATTTCCTCTTCTTGTACGAGAATTCGTTCTTGTTTGCTGTCCCCTTACCGGCAAACCTTTAATATGCCTAATACCTCGATAACAACCGATTTCTTTCAGTCTCTTTATATTCATCATTACTTCTCTTCTCAGGTCTCCTTCAATTTTATATTTTTTTCCTTCAATAACTTCTCTTAATTTAGCAATTTGTTCGTCGGTTAATTTATTGCTTCGAATATTGGGATCAATGCCGGTTTCTTTTAAAATTTTTGAACTTAAAGACTTCCCTATTCCGTAAATATAGGTTAATGCGACTTCTATTCTTTTATTGTCCGGGATGTTAACTCCCGCTATTCTGGGCATAAAAATTAATTACAAATTATCCCTGTCTCTGTTTGTGTTTGGGATTTGAACATATAACATAAATCCGACCTTTGCGTCGAACTATTTTGCATTTGCTGCAAATTTTCTTTACTGACGTCCTAACTTTCATAAAAACAAAAAATAAATCCTAGATTTAATTTATTTTGCTCGGTAAACAATTCTTCCCCTGTTGGAATCGTATGGACTCAATTCTACGGTAACCTTATCGCCGGGTAAAATTTTAATAAAATTTATTCTCATTTTACCCGAAACGTGAGCAAGGGCCTCGGAATCATCTTCGAACCTTACACGAAAAGTAGCATTCGGTAATCCCTCTACTACAATTCCTTCCTTTCTTGTACCTTTATTTTTCATGGGTTCTTTTAATATATCTTATTAAAATTTTAATGTCAAACAAAAGAAAACCTTTTCAATACCTTGTGCTGTATTGAAAGGAAAGTTTTTAATATTCTCCTTTTATCATTTGCCTTCAATAATTATTTTTATCCTGTTTTCCTTATTGGGAATTCTTTTTGCCCAAAACGGCCAAAAAACTACTTTAGTTACATCTACTTCTGGCAACGAACTTAAATATCCTCGAAATTCAACTTCATTTTTCCCCGCCAATTCTTTTATAAGCTTTTTCTCATCAATGTTCCAACCAGCCTCTGCTTCTACGGAGCATAAGAAGCTAACCTTTGATTTGTCACTACTAACTCTTGCTTTATTATACTCTAATTTTATACTTGAGGGAATCAAAAATTTTTCTTCGGAAAGTTTTTTCTGAATACCCTCCTTTACTATCTTTATTACGTCCTCTTCTTTAATCGCCGCACCCCAGACCCTCACCTTCATGTGAATGGTAAATTCTTTTCCGATCTGATCTGCTTTTAAACTGGAACTAGATTCCAGGGTTTCCAGTAACTGACTTCCTTCTAAAAATTTAAAATCTTGGGGAATTTTCTTTAAAAATTCTTCTTTTGCTCTATTTTGTAATTCAATGGAAACTATTTGCATCGCACCATCAATATCACTCTGGGTTGCAACCTTAACACGACCCTTAACCCCTCCGCTCATTGCTGTATTTGATTCTCCGTAAAAACTATTGTATTTGGGCGTTCCTTCAAATCCGGGAATTGTAAACTTAGAAGGTCCAATATTATAGGCCTCGCCCGGCTCATCTGCTTCCACAAAAACTTCACGACTGCTGGGTTTAATCTTGCCCTCCTCAATTGTTGCCCCCGGAATAACTACGCTCTCGGTTAAGCGAAAAATTTTTCCATCTTGAGAACGTAAACGAGTGGTCTTTACCAGGGTTTGATCGCTGGAGCTGTATTGATTATAAATAATTACTTTTCCCTTGGCTTTTTCACTTACCTCCTTTTCTCCCGTGGAAGGAAATGTTTTTGATTCTTCGGTTTCAATTTGAAAAATCTGTGCGGGCACAATACCCTCTTCAATATTTATGGAATTAACATTTTTATCCGCAATAATTTCTGCTTCAAAACTAATCGGCTCTTTTTTGGTAGTAATTAATATCTCCGCTTTCGGCAGATAATAATAAAGGAAAAATCCTCCGCCGACAACTAATAAAATTAAAAGAATAAAAACAACACGCCTAAAAGTAAAAAATTTAAATGAGGGCATTTTTTCTGGAGGCAAATAAATTTCTTCTTTTTCTTTTTTTTCTTTCTTAACAAAAAGCTCATCAAAATGTTCCTCTTTGTCGCCCAAATCACGAAATTCCTCACCTGGATAAAAAATTTTTTTCTTCTCCTTTATTGGCTCTATTGGTTCCGCAACTTTAACCTCTGTCTTTTGTTCTTCGAATTTTCTTGGCAAGGGTTTAGGCGCCTTTTTGGGCCGAATATCCGATACAACTCTTTTAGCAACCGGGGCGCTTTTTAATTTTTTTTCAAATTCTAATTGTCTTCTTCTTTCTAATTCGTCTTGCTCTAAATCATCTTTAAAACTTTCAATGATGGGAACGTTAACCTGCCGAGAAAGCTTTTTAATCAAACTATCGGCGGTGATAATTGCGATTTCCTTATTTAAAGAAATCGATTCTTCTTTTAGTATTTTTAAATTAATAATGCTCCTTAGGGGCGAAAAACCGCTGGGGGCAATCAAAATTATTCGGTTATCGCGACTCCTTCGAATGCGATCAATAACCGAGAAAAAATCTTCATCTTGAGCTAAATAAAACTTTTCCATTTTAACTTTGAATTAATCTTAAAGCCCTTTTTAAAAGGGGATAAAATTCTTCTGTTTCCGGAGATTCGGCTGCCAACGCGGCCAAGGCAAGAGAGCCGATATTTTGAAACTTTGTTTTGTTGTTGATGTTGGTAATTTCTTTGGGAGAAACTATTTTTGTCTTAAATCCCCCTCTTCTTTTTAAGATTTCGGCCATTCCTGGTAAAACGCTTCCGCCTCCGCAAAATAAAATTGTTTTCGGAGAACAATGGTATGTTTCATAAAAATCTTTAAGCACCACCTTAATACCGTTAAACCAAGAAACAACATTTGGAGCAAATAAACTGTCAAGCTTTTTCTTTGCAGCATCGCTAACCTCCCCCTTGCTGTATCTGACCTTAATGGTTTCTGCTTCATCTAAATCTAATCCCAAAAATTCGGCAAGTGCCTTCGTAAAAAGATATCCGCCAAGATTAAAGCTTTTCATGTCAATCACCTCTCCCCTATTTTTTACCAAAACAATATCGGTAACCTTACCGCCCACATCAACAACTAAAGTATCTTCTTTATAATTTCCCAGTCCCAAACTGTAAAATAAAGCGTAAGATTGGGAATCAATGCCCCTCAATTCTAATTCAAGTTCGGCAGATAATTTTAATAAAGATTCCAGATTTTCACGAGAAGTATAATTATTAAAAATCGTTAAACAAATTGTTTTTCCTTCAAAACCAAGAGGGTTAGGAATGTGGGCATTGTCAACTTTAATATCTACAATGTAAGCGTTAATCAATCTTATCTCGGATTCCGGAAAGCTGGTTTCAAGCGAAAAATCTTTTCTCAGTTGATCATATGCGCGCCACTGCGTTTTTTGAATAAGGTTTCTTAATTCTGTTAAATCAATTTCTTGAGTAGGATTTTCTCGCTGATAACACAGGGTGGTGCTTTTGCCTTTTAAAAATTCCGTTCCCAAACCTAAAAAAATTTGCTCGGCACTGACGCCCGTTTTCCTTTCAACTTTCACAATCGCTTTTTTGGCACTAATAAGAAGTTTATCAACTTCCCCAGAAAAACTTTCCTTTGACCAGCCCAATAAATTCTTTTCTTCGGATTTGCCGTTAATCTCTAATAAAAGCGCTTTTAAAAACTGACTCCCAATGTCTAAAACAATCAGGTTTTTATTTTTAAAATCTTTTTTGAAAAACCCCATTGTTTAAATTATACAACAATTTAAATTTTAAACCAAAATAATTTTATTAACAATTCTAAAAATATTTTACTATTGACTTTTTTTAAAATATATTTTATACTTTATAATCATCTTGCTCATTAAATCCAAATAAAGGAGGTGAAAATTGAATAAAAAAATCTTCTGGATTTGGCTGGCAGTAACGCTGGCTTTGCTTGTACTGTTTTTTAGAATCGTTCCCCGAAAGAAAACTGAACCCGCTCAACAAGTAACAGCACCAGTAACTGCGAAAACGCCGACAACTGTTACCGAACCCGAGCCTTGGATTCCGGATAAAATTATTTTCCTGAACAGGTTAGTATTCTTGGAAGGTGAGAAAAAACAAAGATTAAAAAGGGAGCTGGTAGAAGAACTGAAAAGACACCAACAGGGTCCAGTGCTGAAAAAGGAGTTTTGGCTGAACTACATAAGAAAAGAAATAAAAAAGGCAAATCTTCCTGAAGATGTGGTGTATCTACCAGTTATTGAAAGTGGCATGGAAGGTGCTGCTGTTTCAGAAAAGGGGGCAGCTGGCTACTGGCAATTTATGCCAGTCACTGCTCAAAAATACAAACTCAGGATCACTCCTGTTGACGAAAGATTTGACCCGGTGAAGTCCACAGATGCTGCAATCAAACACTTAAAAGATCTATTTGATTGTTTTGAGAACTGGACAGACGCACTGGGTGGTTACAATATGGATCCCGCTGCTCTCAAAGAAGCAATGAAAGAAGAGAGAACAAAGAATTTTTACGAATTAAGATCTATTCCCGTAGAAACACAGAGGTTCCTTTTCCGATTAATGGCCACAAAGCTGATCTTTGAGAATTCGGAAAACTTCAATTTGCCCAAAGTAGAATGGGCAAATTACGAAAGTTCCAAAATCCTGGAAGTAGATCTGATAATAGGCAGAAACACATCAGAACAAACAGTTTTAAAAGAAGTTATGGCAGAGTTTCCAGAATTTTCACTGAGCGAGTTTAAGAAGAACAACCCGCACTTACGAAACCTGAATCTAGAAAGGGGACAATATAGTTTTTACATAATAAAAAACGGGACATCTTAAAAGGTGTCCCGGCTTTTTATTTCTCTATTGACAAATTAATCCCGGTGTGATAATATTTACCCAGAAAGGAGGTAAAAATGAAAAAAATTATTGTTCTTTTCATCTTTTCTATTTTTATTTTTGGGGGGGTGGAGGCAAGCCAAGAAAGAGTAAAATACCCAAAGCCAGTGATTGTTTTCGGCGACGAAAAACAGGAAATTGCCAAGAAAGAGACAGAACAAGTAGAACAAAAAGAAGAAGTTAAGGAAGAAACAGTCCAGGAGGTCCAGGAAGAAACTGAACAGCCGATTTCCGTCGAAAAGATGGAAAAAACCCTCGAAAAGTATGGAAAATGGGTTGAAACCAAAGAATACGGCAGGGTTTGGGTGCCCTCTGCCAATCAAAAAGATGGTTGGGCACCGTACAAAGAAGGAGAATGGAAGAAAGAGACAAAAGACAAGGAAAAAGAGTGCCGGTACTGGCACTCTTACGAGCCGTACGGGTACATTGTGTACCACTATGGCTACTGGCAATGGACCCCCATATGGGGTTGGTACTGGATACCTGGATATGTTTGGGCCCCGGCGTGGGTATACTGGTATCACTGGGGATCGTGGGTCTATTGGACCCCAATATGGGTTGATAGCTGGTATTACTCGCGCTACGCCCACAATCCTCGATTCTGGAATGTGGTGCGTAAAACCCAACTCAGAAGTACGAATCTTCAAGCGGCTATCCGTTCAGCACAACAGCAGAATAATCTGATCCAAATTCCTGCCAGTCAGATTGTAGCGAATGTAGGGCCAGTCAGTAAAAACCTCGCACAAAATAGGCTTCAAAATACCTCATCTCAACTCTCGTTCCAGCACGTTCGCTCTTCTGTTATCAAAAAAAACACTTCTAATTATAATAGTAGTCGTGACAACCCGTGGCGGGTTGATCTCCGCAGCAAACCACCTTCTTCCCCCGCACCCAGAAAATTCATTTCTTTTTCCCGACCCTCTTCCCGATCCCAGTCTCCACAGCCTTACCGTATTTCCGCATATCAGTCTGTTTCTCGTCCAAGTACAATACCGAGAAATAATCTCTTGGGCCGTTGATGGCAAGGTCATCAACGGCTCTTTTTTATTTCCTTAAACTATTGACTTAAAGCCGGGTTTGTCTCTATAATAAAATTAACATTGTTCTTTACAATAAATAAGGCCGCAAGTCGAAAGGAGGACAAAATGGGAACAATTAAAAAGATATTAATTTATCTTTTAATTCTGGGCTTTTTGGCATTCTTTATCTATTTCCTCGGAGGACCATTAACCTTTTTCTCTTTTTATGGATGGTTGATTAACAAGCTTGCCAGTAACGGGATTAATCCCTGGCTTGCAGGAATAATGGCTGTGCCACTGGCTTTTCTATTGTTTTATGCTGTTGTGCTTTTATTCTCTTTTCACGAAGGAAAAAGAATCCTGAGCATATTGCTTATCAGCATCTTTCTGGTTGTTTCCTGCTATACAATGTACTCATTCACTCAAGATCAATACTTTAAAAAGTGGTACAGTAAATCGCCAGAAGGTTATCGAATCTACTCTAAAGGCGGATTTGATCCGGTTACTGGCGAAAAACTTGAAAAAATTACTCCGGAAATTGCCAGAGAAATTGAAATATGGAAAAAGTACAAAAATGAACCGCTTCAACCGATTAAAGAAAAAAATCAATTCTTTGACAATTGGGGCAGGGCTATTCGTTGGTATTATCGATATCCGAACGGCAAAATAGAAATTTTCAAATGGAAAGGATTTCATCCCATAACTGGCGAAGAATTGCTTCCAGTCACAAAAGAAATTGTTCAAGAATACCTTAAACAGCTTGCCGAAGAAGAAAAGATAATCAAGAAAAAGACCCAACCGCAGCCGAAAAAAACAGCAGTAACCAAACTACCTTCTTTGGAACAAAATCTACAAAAAGTTATTTACGAAGAAAAAATTATTGAAACGCCGCTACAGAGTTCTCAAAACATTGCCGAACAAGCGAGAGAAGAAATCGATAAAATAGTTTTCCCTGAAGTCCAGAAAGAATTCCCAATAAATTATAAAGAAACCCTTGAGAAATACGGAACTTTTGTAACGGCAAATTATGATTCGGATTCGGGAACCTTCTGCGGAGTTTATAAAAACATATTAATTAAATTTGAGGACCCCAACTACAAAGAAGTGTGGATACCCGAAACGAATAATGACCCCGATTGGCAACCGTATAAAAACGGAAGATGGGAAGATTACGAAAACAACACTTATATCTGGATTTCTAATGAACCCTTTGGCAAAATCGTTTATCATTTTGGAAGATGGCAATGGCACCCGGAATTAGGATGGTATTGGATTCCAACATACGAATGGGGCCCTGCTTGGGTTAATTGGTATTGGTATAACGATTATGTTTACTGGTCTCCTTGTTACTACGACCCGCGGTACTACCAAAATTTCTCTGAATATTATACCAAACCAAATAAAAAAATCTGGGTAGGAATAAAAAGGGAACAGCTCAAAAGCCCAATTTTAAACCAAATTGTTAAAACCAGCAAGACCCCCTCAATTAAAATCAATCCCTCAAGAATTACGCCCAATTTTCAGGCTCGAACGCCAATGCCTCTAATAACCCAATCTCCTGCTATTTCCTCACCCCGCCAAAAATCCCCTTCTTTTCTTAAAAAATTGCAGCCAATACTGAAAACCACCCCCCAACAACCCCAGCAACAACCACAACCATATATACAGCGCCAACCCCAATCCCAGCCTTCGCAAAGACAAAATCCCTCCCCATCCTTAAAAGATATGCTAAAAAGAAATCAACCAACGCAACCCCCTCCTAAAAAAGGATCCCCGCCAGTAAGAAAAGCTCCTTCAAGTCCCCCTAAAAAGAAATAAGTACCTTTATAAATTTTAAAGCCGTCAGCCATAAAGCCGACGGCTCTTTTATTTCTAATAAAATCCTAATTAAGTACTGCTTTTATTCGTCTTACTCCCGCACTGCTCGCTTCTTCCTTAATAATTCTAAAACGCCCCAATTGCCCAGTATGCGTAACGTGCGGACCAGCACAAATTTCACAAGAATAAGGACAATCGGGGGTGCCCACAGAATAAACTTTAACCCTATCTCCGTATTTTGACTCAAAAACTCCAATCGCGCCAATTTCTTTTGCTTTTTGCAGCGATACTTCAACGCAATTTACCGGCAGGTCTTTTTTAATTACCTCGCTTACCAAATCTTCAACTTTTTTTATTTGCTCCGGAGTCATCTTTTCTCCGTGAGAAAAATCTAATCGTAATCTCTCGGCAGTAATGTTTGAACCCCTTTGATAAACGTGATTCCCCAGGACCCTCCTCAACGCGGCCAAAAGTAAATGGGTGGCAGTATGAAGCTTTGTTACCTGCCCTGAATTATCTGCTAGGCCGGACCTAAACCTGCCTGCGGTTGCCGTACGCGAAAGTTCCTGGTGTTTTCTAAAATCCTCATCAAATTTTTTTCTATCAATTTTTATGCCTTTTTCTTTTGCCAATTCTTCGGTCATCTCGATAGGAAATCCATAGGTTGTAAACAAAATAAAGGGATCTGTTCCTTTTTCAAATTCCTTTAACCCCTTTTCTAGTGTCTTTCTAAATTTTTCTTCTTCCCGAATAAACTGTTCAATTACAAAATCTTTGTTTTTAATTAATTCTTGATAATCACTGCCCATTAAATCAATCACCAACTTCCCAATTTCATGAACAAATGGTTTTTCAATGCCCATCCTCTTTCCGTAACGAATTGCCCTACGAATCAATCTACGCAAAACATATCCTTGTTCCACATTTGAAGGCACGATTCCTTTCTCGTCGCCCATAATAAAGGTTGCGGCACGCAGATGATCAGCAATTATTCTTGTTGAATGCTTATCATAATGCTTTGCAAGTTTCTTTACTGCTTCAAAAATTGATTTTAAGGGCTCAACGTCATAAACGCTTTTCTTTTCGGACAAAATTGCAACCGTTCTCTCTACCCCCATCCCCGTATCCACATTTTTTTGTTTTAAAGGCACATATTCGAATTCTTCTTCTTTATTTTTGACTTTTGAATTTTGACTTTTGACTTGTTTATTGTATTCCATAAACACATCATTCCAAATCTCAATCCCCTCATAAAACATCTCGGTATCCGGACCGCAGGGGCCGGTTTTTCCTGCTGGCCCCCACCAATTCTCGTCTCTTCCTGAAAATTTGATTTTATTTCTGGCAACACCCAATGATTCCCAAATTCTTGCGGACTCTTCGTCTTTTCCAACTTCAGCATCTCCGCCAAAACAAGAAACAGAAATTTTTTTCTTATCTAAGCCCAACCATCTTTTATTGGTTAAAAATTCCCAACTCATTTCAATTGCTTCTTTTTTCCAATAATCTCCCAAGGACCAGTTTCCGAGCATTTCAAAAAATGTTAGGTGCACATCATCGCCAACCTTTTCGATGTCTGCCGTCCTAATACATTTTTGAACACTTGCCAATCTTTTTCCTTGAGGATGCTTTTCTCCCAATAAATACGGTACCAGCGGATGCATTCCCGCAGTAGTAAATAAAACCGTGGGGTCGTTTTCCGGAATCAAAGAAGCAGAGGGGATAATTTTATGTCCCTTTTCTTTGAAAAATTCAAAATATTTTTCTTTAAGCTCTTGTATGGTCATAATTTAAGCATAAGCGAAAGCCGCTTATTTTTCAATTACTCCCCCGCCTAAAAGTTCGTCTCCTTTATAAAATACTGCCGATTGACCGGGGGTAACTGCCCTTTGTGGCTTATTAAATTGAATTTTAAGTTTTGATTGCCTGCCGGTACGCATAGAATCTTGATTTTTGGAAATCCGACACGGTACAATCTGCGCCGTTGAACGAATTTTCACTCCGCACTTAAAAGGGATTTTCTTAGGTTTATTAAGCCAATTCACATCTTTTATTATCATTTCTTTTTGTAATAAATCCTTGTCCAAATTGGAAACAATCAGGGCATTTTTTTTAAAATTTTTGCGTACCACATAATACGGACCAGTACCTCCAATCTTAATCCCCTTTCTCTGTCCGATTGTGTAAAATACCAATCCTTGATGTTTGCCAATTTTTTTGTTGTCCACATCTAAAATTGGACCCGGTCTTGCTTTAAAAATTTGCCTTGGCAATGTGAAACAAATATCTTGGCTTTCTTTTTTGGTAAATAATGGCAACAATTTAAATTTGCTTGCCACTTCCCTAACCCGTTCTTTGGTAAATTCTCCTAACGGGAAAATGATTTTTGCCAATTGTTTCTGGTTCAACTGCCACAAAAAATACGATTGATCCTTATTTTTGTCTTTTGCGCTCAATAATTGATAATTTTGAATTTCGGATTTTAGATTCTGAAATTTAGGCTTAATTCTCGCGTAATGTCCGGTTGCAATATAATCCGCTTTTTGTTTTTTTAGTTCCTTAAATAAAAATTTAAACTTAATCTGAGGATTGCACTCCACGCACGGATTCGGTGTGTTGCCCTTTTCGCATTTTTTAATAAAATGATCAATTACTTTTTTCTTAAATTCTTTACGCAAATCTAAAACCCTAAAAGGAATTTTCAGTTTTTGTGCAACGATTTTCGCATCCTTGGGATTACTCTTTGCGTGCATACGCATAAAAATACCGACTACCTCATAGCCGTCTTTTTTCAAAATTGCAGCGCAAACAGAACTGTCCACGCCGCCGCTCATGGCAACTAGGACTTTTTGTTTTTTCATATCAACTTAGCCGTTACTGATGATTTATGCGTAAAATCCCTCGTAAGCCGAGTGCGTGGTCAACATACGGCCAACACGAACGCTGACCAACCGGGATATGAGTGTGTCTTTGGCGAATAAATCTGCGTTATTCTTTCGTGAAGCGATTATATATCGCGGCAAACAACCATCCGTAAATAAATCCCCACACAAAACCGTAAATCAGGCCCAATACTGCGCCAGCCCAACTAATACTGTACCCCCAGAAAAAACGTTGTAGCAAAACCAGAGTATTACCCCCTCCCCACAAAAGCACATAAACCGTTGCTCCGAATATCGCCAAGGCCCACAATATTCCATTGGTTAGAGCAAATGCCCGTTTGTTGAATTTCATAACCAAAAATTAATTATTATAATTTTTAAGTCTTTAATTTTCTACCCCTAAAAATTCCGACAAAAATTAAAGGCATTATAAACCATAAAAATTTTGCCGTTGGAGTGCTAAAAATTTTAATTATTAATGGGCTAGAAACAGACAATAGGTCCTTGGGGAAAAACGAAAAAGTAACACTGGCAACAATGCCCACCAACAGAATACCTAAAATTAAAGAATAAAAGATTGATTTTTCACTCCTAGAAGCTAAAGCAACCCACCGACAAATGACAAAATATACTAAACCGCTAATCAACAGAAAAACAACAATAAAAGCCATAAAATTCTCCTCTTTGCCAAATAGATTGGGAAAAATCTTTTTAAGCGGAATAAAACTCATTAAAGCAAAAGAAATATAACAACCCAAAATTAAAATAAAAATTTTTCTCTTTCCCAAAATAAGTCCAATAACAATCCCGCACCCAATCAAAAATAGCAATAAAATTAATTCCCAAGTCGAAACATCTAATTTAATACTAGATAAAAAATGGCCCATATTTTACATTCCTTCTTCTTTTAGTTTTCTAATCAATTCTTCCTCTTTTTTTGATAATTTTTTAGGAACCTTAATCTTTATCCTTACATATTGATTTCCGTAACCGTAACCGTTTAGTTTTGGCATTCCCTTACCCCTTAGTCTAAATATTTGCCCCGATTCCGTGCCTGCCGGAATTTTCAAAAATACATCTCCCTTTAGGGTTGGGATTTTAATCTTGTCTCCCAAAACTGCCTGAGTAAACCTAATTTCCGAATCAAGATAAATATCGTCTCTTTTTCTGGTAAAAAATTTATGTCGCCTAAGATGGACTTTAACATATAAATCCCCGCAAACACCTTCTTTTCTTGCTGCTTCACCTTTTCCCGAAATTTTTATTGTTTGTCCATCATCCACGCCGGGCGGTAATACCACTTTAATTGTTTCGGTATCCTGAAATCTTCCGCTCCCGCGACATTGCTTACACTCTTTTTCCGGAACCTCACCGCTTCCTGCGCATTTTGAACAAGTTGAAATTTGCGAAAAGGTACCAAAAATTGTTCTCTTTGTTTGTTGAATTTGACCCGAACCGCCGCAATCTGAACATTTTTTCTTTCCGCTTCCCGGCTCTCCGCCGCTGCCCTTACATTGTGGACAAACAACCATTTTTCTTAAACTAGTTTCTTTTTCAGTTCCGGAAAAAGCTTCTTCTAGAGTTATTTCTATATCAACCAGAATATCCTTGCCCCTTTCTCTTCTACGGGCTTCTTTTCTCGTACCAAAAAATTCGCTAAAAAGATCAGAAAAACCACTGCTTTCTCCAAAAATATCATCAAAGTTAAAATTGAAACTATTTTCCGTTCTTCCGGAATAGGTACGTAAGATATCCTCCCAATTTATTCCTTGTCCCCCAAACGAATCCTCGAAAGTTGCTCCAAATTGATCATATTGTCTTCTTTTTTCATCATCGGACAAAACTGAGTATGCTTCGTTAATTTCTTTAAATTTCTTATCATCGCCTCCGGTTTTATCGGGGTGATATTGATGAGCAAGCCTTCTATAGGCTTGCTTGATTTCTTCTTTGGAAGCATTCCTGTCAACTCCTAAAATTTTATAGTAGTCCTTGCTCATAACTTTACCGACTCTGTCTCGGTCATTTCCTTGTCAATATACGCGAATTTCAAAACTATTAATAATTTCAAAACCAACCAACTAAAAAGAATAATTATCGGAATATAGAAAAAACCCAACAATTTTAAAGCCAAAAATAAACCAACTGCCAATCCAATGGGCACAAACTTCTCATAGGGTCCGCTAGAGGCATTAATCTGATATTGTACAAATTGATAAAGTAAATCTTTAATTGTTTCATCTTCTTTTACTTCAATATTATATTTCTCCTTTAATTCCTGTATTTCTTGCGGCTTTAAAATTTCTTTCGCCTCGGTATCGATACTTAACACTCCTTCAGGTAGTCTTTTAATAATTAAGGTCTCGAGGGGCACAATCATCATATTAAAGGTTTTCTTTGGAATAATAATTTTTCTTTTCTCAATTTTTGCCAATTCTGGTGAGAAATAATAAACCATGGCAATCAAAAAACATAAAAAGGTAATAAATATCGGCAAACCCCGATGCCAGATACGCCAGAAATTCAACTTCCTCTGCACCGATTCTTCTTTTTGAATTTTTGAACTTGCAACCGCAAATGCCAGAAATAATAAAGCCAGGGCAATCAAATAATAAAACGGCTCATTGTTGAAAAACAACCCGAATATTACCAAACCAATCAAAAATGAACCGAAAAGTATTTTCTTGTTCCTAATTAAAAGCATTGCCAAACATAAGGCAATGCTCCAAAAAACAAAAATTATCATTCCCAAAAACCAATACCCCCCCAGTGGTTTCTCCGAATAAAAAATACACCTTAAAAACCACCACACAAATATGGATAAACACACAGTAATTGCGGCAAGAATAATTTCCTTTTTATTTTTTAACATAAATTATGGGATCATTTTATTTTCCCTCTTCTGTCTCTCCTTCCTTGATATCCGGATTTTCTTCGTCTTTCTTTTGAGCCTCCTGTTGGGCCTTGTATAACTCGGTTCCAATCTTTTGAATTGACTGCGAAAGTTCATCAGCTGCTCTTTTTATTGCTTCAATATCGTCGCCATCTTTTGTTTTTTTAAGTATCTCAATCTTTTCCTCTATTTCTTTTTTATCCTTATCTTTTATTTTATCACCGAAATCTTTAATTGTCTTCTCGGTGGTATAAATTAAAGTATCTGCCATATTTCTGGCGTCAATTAATTCTTTCTTTTTTCTATCTTGTTCGGCAAATTTTTCTGCTTCTTGTTTCATCCGCTCAATCTCTTTTTCTGGCAATGCCGAAGAGTCTTTAATGGTAATATTTTGTGAACGTCCGGTTGCTTTATCTTTAGCAGTAACGGTTAAAATCCCGTTAGCATCAATGTCAAAAGTAACCTCAATCTGCGGAATTCCTCGCGGTGCAGGCGGAATCCCGTCAAGAATAAATCTTCCCAGTGTACGATTGTCAGCAGCCATTGGCCTCTCGCCTTGTAAAACGTGAATTTCTACCGACGGCTGATTGTCTGCTGCGGTTGAAAAGATTTGAGTTTTAGAGGTGGGAATCGTAGTATTTCTTTCTACCAAGGGAGTCATTACCCCGCCTAAAGTTTCTATTCCCAGGGTTAAAGGAGTAACATCCAGAAGCAAAACATCTTTTACTTCCTCTTCGCCGGCTAAAATCGCACCCTGAATCGCGGCCCCCATCGCCACGCACTCCATTGGGTCAACCCCTCTTTCAATTTTTTGTCCAAAAATATTTTCAATAAATTTCTGGACTATCGGCATCCTTGTTGGTCCCCCAACTAAAATTATTTTTTCTATCTCCGACGGCTTTAATTTTGCATCTCTTAATGCTTGTTCTATAGAATGCTGACATTTTTCAACAATCGGATTCACCAATTCTTCTAATTTTGCCCTGGTTAATTTCATTAACAAATGTCTCGGTCCCTGAGAATCTGCGGTAATAAAGGGTAAATTAATTTCCGTTTCCAATACCGAAGAAAGTTCAATCTTTGCTTTTTCTGCTGCTTCCTGAATTCTCTGAATTGCCATTTTATCATTTTTTAAATTAATACCGGTATCCTTTTTAAATTGCTCCACAATATAAGCAATCAGGGTCTCATCCATATCCCGTCCGCCGAGCTGAGTGTCTCCTGAAGTAGCGCGAACCTCAAAAACCCCTTGACCAAAATTCATAATCGTAACGTCTAAGGTTCCTGCTCCGAAATCAAAAACTAAAACCTGTTGGTCCTTTTCTTTGATTTTATCTAGGCCGTAAGCCAAACAAGCGGCCGTGGGCTCGTTCACTAAACGAATCACTTCCAGGCCTGCAATTTTGCCCGCGTCTTTCGTTGCCTGACGTTGGGCATCATTAAAATAGGCGGGCACAGTAATAACCGCTTTCTCAACCCTATCTCCCAAAAATAATTCTGCATCCTTCTTTATTTTTTGAAGAATAAAAGCAGAAATTTGTTGGGGCGTGTATTCTTTTCCAAAAATTTTATATTTGAAATCCGTACCCATTTTTCTTTTGGCGCCAATAATCGTTCCTTCGGGATTTGCTACTGCCTGCCTTCTCGCGGGTTCACCAACCAAAAGTTCGCCTTCTTTCGTAAAAGCAACATAAGAAGGAAATGCCTTTCCTCCAACTAAAGTTATTCCCTCTGCTGAGGGGATTATCTTCGGCCTCCCCGCTTCCATATAAGCGGCAGCCGAATTCGATGTTCCTAAATCAATGCCAATAATTTTAGCCATAGGTTTAATTTTTAAATAATTAATTTTTATTTACTTTATTACCTTAACTTTGGCGGGGCGGATAACTTTATCATAAAGAGTGTATCCTTTTTGTACAATTTCAAAGACTTTTCCCGATTCTTCGCCATCAACAACTTCAACGGATTCATGAAATTTCGGATCAAACCTTTCGCCCACCGCCTTTATTTCTTTAATTCCATTATTTTTTAAAATGACCAATAACTGTTCGTAAATTCTTTTTACGCCATCATCATTACTATTTCTTACTGCTGCTTCAAAGCTATCCAAAACCGGCAACAATTCTAAAATCAAATCTTCGTTGGCGTATTTCAAATAATCGGCAATTTTCTTTTCATATTCCTTTTGCAGATTAAGATAATCTGCCTTTACCCTTTGCCAACCGGCCAAATATTCGCTTCTTTCTTTTTCGCAAATTTTCAGTTTTTCTTTTATTTTTTTTACTTTTTTTTCTGCGCCATCCAAATCTTCCTCGGAAACATATTCTATTTTATCTTGTTCTTCTTTTTTTTCGCTCATAATTTTAACTAAAATCCTCCAATATTTGCTTTAGTTTATTAATCAAGGAGATATTGTAATCGTACCTCATTCTTATCGGACCCAAAACTCCGATTACTGCATTTTTATGATTCGGCATCTTGCACCTTGAAACAATCAAGGAAATTTTTCTTGTTCTAGCCAAGGGATTTTCTGAACCGATAAAAACCCTCGTTTCATTCTCTTTAATTTTTTTAAATAATTCGTTAAATCTTTTCTCAAAATTTTCAATAATTTCTCCCATTTCCGAAAACCACTCCTTGTCTTCAAACTCGGGAATCTTAAATAAATTGGAAATTCCGGATTGATAAAAGGCGTTCATTTCTTTAATCGCGCTAAAAGCCAAATTACCGGTCATTTCTGCCAAAATTTGGGTTATGTCCCGAGAAACTTCTTCTGCTGGTCCCCTGCTGATTTTTATGGGTAAGGCAACATCTTCCCTTTTTTGAGAAAGTTGAATAAAAAATCTGTATGCTTTATCAGAGGGAATTCTTCCTGCGGAAGTATAGGGCTTGATCAGATATTTTTTATCTTCCAATTCCTTCATTTCGTTCCTAATTGTTGCTGAGCTCAAATTCAGCTTCTTTGCTAAAAGCTTCGAACTAACTGGTCGAAGGTTGTTTACATATTCTCGCACCAATAATTCCACTATTTTTTCTTGTCTCTCGGTTAATTTATTTTCCATAATTTAAATTTAATCTTTTTTAGCACTCGCGTCAAGAGAGTGCTAATTTTTATATTATTTACAAAAAAATTCGTGTCAAGAGTTTAAAAACAGACCCATAGTATTACTACTATGGGTCAAATAACTATTCTTTTTTAGAAGACCCCAAAATCTCCTTGAGTTGGGTTGCGATTGCGGGAATTCCTGCTACATCTGAATCAATGAAAAATTTATCCCCCCTCTGGATCATCTCAGATATTTTGGTTAGTGCCAAGATTTCCGCGCCCCGTTCTCCATAAGCTTTAACGAGCTGTTGCGTCCGATATGATTCTGCTTCCGCTTCTGCTATTTTTCGGTATTTTACCGCATCTGCTTCCATAATGTCCGCATCTTTTTTTCCGGCAGCTGTTTTGCGCATGGCTTCAGCATTCTGGGTTGAAATTGCTAAGTTCAGCATCGCTTCTGAAAGGCCGGGCGGGGGGATTACATTTTGAATCATTATTGTCTTAATTTCTATTCCCCAACCCTTGTCTTCTTGAGGTTCAATAAATCCTGCTTCCCGTAACTTTTCAAGGAGATTTTCATTAATCTCCTTTACTCCCGAATACACCTCGACAAATGTTCTGCTGCCGACTTCTGATCTCAACGTAGCCCAAGTAAATTCCGCAGCCATAGGAATTGGATCCTGGGCTTTTACCACAAAATCACAAGAGTCTATCACTTTCCAGTAGAAAAGGATGTCAAGCCTCGCTTCTATTAGGTCCTTGGTGATGATATTTTTCGGTTCAATATCCTCGGCCCTTGTCCACATTTGGACAAATACCAACTTCTCAAAGGGCCAAAAAACAACAACTACGCCAGGTTTCTGGGGATTAAACCGTTTAAAAATCCGGTTCAAAAACCCCATCTCTTCGTCTTTATCTGCTTTTTCTAGCATCCTGCCAAACCGGAAAACCACTCCTTCTTCCCACGCCTTAACGAACTTTAGGGCATGGGTACCATACCAAACAAGAAATGTAACAAAGAAAAAGAAGAAGAAAATCCATGAAGGGACAACCGCATAAATAACGGATTTGAGAAATAAACTGATAAAAATAAAAAGTCCTTCGCTTGCCATTACTAAAACGGAAATCATCCTTACCAAATTGATCTTCTTCCTTAGGCCGTTAATTTCAATAATCCTCCAATCTGTCTCCATATTATTCACCTCCTTTTAAATTTAATATATATAAAACCCTTGGGTCTTTTTAAAGTACACAGGATTCTTAATTATATATTTAAAAACAAAATTTGTCAAGGTTTTTATTTTCTTGTGTTTTTGTTATAATAAAGTTATTAACCAATAATCAATAATAATTTATATGGAAAAAATAAAAATCAAAAATTTAACCTGGATTGACATTCTAAATCCCGAAGTAAAAGATATTGAATATTTAAGAGAAAGTTTTAATTTTCATCCCCTTATTCTCCACGAACTAACAGTGCCAACCCTGAGACCGAAGGTGGAAAATTACGACCATTATTTATATATGGTCCTTCATTTTCCGATTTACGAGGAAAGAGAAAAAACCAGTAAATCAATGGAAATTGACTTTTTAATTACCAAAGATACATTGATTACGGTCCGTTACGGAAAAATTCAACCCCTGCAAGAATTCTGGAAAAGATGCGAAGCCAAAGAAATTGACCCCCATTACGGAGAATCCGTTGTCTCCTTGCTCTACTGCATGATTGGAGAATTGAATAACTTCTCTCTAAGACAACTCGACCACATTACCGAAAAAATCGATGCCCTAGAAAAAGAAATTTTTCTAACCAAGAACATTAAAAATGAAGAAAAAATAGTGGAAAAAATTTCCATTATCCGCAGAGATATTCTTGATTTTAGAAGAACAATCAAACCCCAAAACATGATTCTTGAATCTTTAAAAATAAAAGGCATAGAATTTTTTGGCAAAAATAGCGAACCGTATTTTGCAGATATTATCGGTGACCATATGCGCATCTGGAATCTTTTGGAAAACAACAAAGAAACCATTGAATCTCTTCAGGGGGCGAATGATTCGCTTCTCTCCAATCGCACCAACAGAATTATGAAAATTATAACCCTCTTTGCGGTAATCGTCTTTCCCTTAACCCTACTGGCAGGAATATTTAGCATGAATACCAGCTACATACCCATCGTAGGAATGAAAAATGATTTCTGGATAATTTTAGGAATAATGGTTGCCGGAACAATATCCATGCTTGTAATCTTTAAAGTGAAAAAATGGCTCTAAAATTGTTTAATACCCTCACCAAAAAAAAGGAAATTTTTAAACCCCTTAAAAGAGGATTCGTCGGCGTTTATACTTGCGGACCAACGGTTTATTCATACCAGCACATTGGAAATTTAAGAAGCTATATTTTTGCCGACACCCTAAAAAGGGCCTTGCTTTACAATGGCTACAAAGTAAAACACGTAATGAACATTACCGATGTTGGGCATCTAACATCCGATGCCGATACCGGAGAGGATAAAATAGAAAAAGCGGCACAAAAAGAAAGAAAAACCGCAAAAGAAATTACCGAATACTACTGGAAAATTTTTAAACAAGACCTTAAAAAACTCAATATTATTGAACCAAATATCTGGTGTAAGGCAACGGAACACATAGAAGAACAAATTGAATTAATAAAAAAACTAGAAAGAAACGGATTTACCTATAAAACCAGCGATGGAATATATTTCGATACTTCTAAATTTAAAAATTACGGAGAGCTGGCGAATCTAAAAAAACAAAAACTTCAAGCGGGAAAAAGAATTGATTTGGGAGAAAAGAAAAACATTAATGATTTTGCATTATGGAAATTTTCAGAAAAACCGGGATTAAGACAACAGGAATGGGAAAGCCCTTGGGGCATTGGGTTTCCCGGTTGGCACATAGAGTGTTCGGCAATGTCTATGAAGTATTTGGGAGAGCGTTTTGACATTCATGCCGGCGGTATTGATCATATACCCATCCATCACACCAATGAAATTGCCCAAAACGAAGGAGCAACTGGCCACCGAGTGGTAAATTTCTGGATTCACGGTGCATTCTTAACCTTTAAAGGAGAAAAAATAAGTAAAAAAAGCGGAGGCCTATATACCCTTTCCGAACTAGAAGAAATGGGATTTAAACCAATGGCCTTTAGATATTTGGTTCTTAATGCCCACTATCGCTCCCCGTTAGAATTTTCTTTAGATGCCCTGAAAGGAGCCCAAGATGGATATGTGCGCCTGGAAAACATTATTTCGGACCTTAAAGATGATCAAAAAATTAACAAAAATTATCTTAAAAAATTTGAAGCGACAATTAATGATGATTTAAACACACCAAAAGCCTTAAGCGTAATGTGGTTGATGCTAAGAGATAAAACGGCAGAGGGTAAATTAAATGCCTTTCAGAAAATGCGAGAAGTTTTTGGCTTTATGCTTCCGATACCTTACCGCGCAGATATTTTAGACGAAATAAAACTATCAGACGAAATAAAGCTATTGGTTGCGGGAAGAGAGAAATTTAGAAAGCAAAAAAATTTCCAAAAAGCAGACGAAATCAGAAAGAAATTGGCTTCTCTTGGATACCGTATTGAGGATACTAAAGAAGGACCAAGATTAAAAAAAATTTAACCACCAACTATCCCCATTTTTTAAACAAAAGCTTGTTTGACGACAAGCTTTTTTGTTTATAATATAGAATTATGCCAAAAGAAGAATTTGAAAAATTGCCGCCGCAAAGCATTGAAGCAGAACAAGCAGTATTGGGGTCTTTGCTTTTAGACAAAAAGGCGATTATTCGTGTTGCGGACATTTTAAATCCCGATGATTTTTATCGCGATATCCATAAAATTATATACCAAGTCATACTCGAGCTCTTCGAAAAGGGAGAGCCAATTGATTTAATGACCGTATCTAACCGATTAGAGGAACAGGGCTTATTAGAAAAAATCGGAGGAACTAGCTATCTTACCGCTCTTGTTAATTTTGTGCCGACTGCCGCTAATGCCGTAAATTACGCAAAAATAGTACAAAAGAAAAAAATATTAAGAGATTTAATCGAGGCTGCTCACAACATTACCCAAATCAGTTATCAAGAGATTGAGGAAATAGAGCTGGTTTTAGATCAGGCAGAAAAAAACATCTTTGCAATTTCTCAAAGATCATTAAAACAATTTTTTACCCCGATAAAACCCGCACTCGAAGAAGCATTTGAAAGAATAGACCAACTTCACAAACACGAAGGCGGAACTTTAAGGGGACTTCCTACGGGCTTTCCCGATTTAGATAATTATTTAGCCGGACTACAAAAAGGCGACTACATTATTTTGGCTGCTAGACCGAGTTTAGGAAAAACTACCCTTGCCCTGGATATTGCCAGAAACGTAGCAGTAAGAGAAAAGGTGCCGGTCGGAATATTCTCTCTGGAAATGTCTGCCTCTCAACTTGTAGACAGAATTCTTTGTGCTCAAGCAAAAATAGATTTATGGAAATTAAGAACCGGCAAGCTTTCGGGAAAGGGAGAGTATAATGATTTTACTCGGCTACAAGAGGCAATGGGAGTATTGTCAGAAAGTCCGATTTTTATTGACGATACTGCCGGAAGCAGCGTACTTGAGATTAAAACTAAGGCCAGAAGATTGCAGGCCGAACACGGTTTAGGATTGGTGATTGTTGACTATATTCAACTTATCAATCCAATGAGTCAGCGCGAGAGCATGGTTCAGCAAATGACCGATATTTCCCGCGCCTTAAAAGCATTAGCCAGAGAATTAAATGTTCCTCTGCTGGCGGTATCTCAACTTTCCAGGGCAACAGAACAACGCTCGCCAAGAATTCCCCGTCTGGCTGACCTAAGAGAATCAGGATCACTGGAACAAGATGCTGATGTGGTTTTATTAATTTACCGAGAAGATTTAGACATTAAGCAAAGTGAAAGAAAAAATATTGCCGATATTATTATTGCCAAACACAGAAACGGCCCGGTTGGCCAAATTGAATTATATTTTAATCAGGATTCGGTAACTTTTGAAAATTTAGAAAAAAGATACGAAGAATAAAAAAGCAAAACTACCGTTAACATTAACATATTCAAAATTCAATGCTACCAAAATCGCTCCAACAATTAATTGATGAATTTGCAAAATTACCGTCCGTTGGTCCGCGCCAGGCCGCAAGATTTGTTTTTTATTTACTTAACCAGCCAAAAGAAGATATTGAAAAATTTGCCAAAAAATTATTTGTCTTAAAAAAAATCAAATATTGTGCTTTTTGCAATCGAGCGATGGAATCGGCTGCGGGAAGTGTGTGTGAAATCTGTAAAAATAAAAACCGCGACCGCACTGCTATTTGTATTGTTGAAAAAGATACCGATATCGAGGCTCTGGAAAAGACGAAAAGATATAACGGTCTCTATTATATTATCGGTACCGAAGATGAAAATAAGCAAATTCAACGATTAAAAGATTTAATTTCAAGGATTAAAACCAGCAAAAAAGAATTGAAAGAAATCATCATTGCTACCGATGCTACCACAGAAGGAGAAACTATTGCTTTATACGCTGCTCGCTATTTGAATGTTTTAAAAAATAATTACCCCAATTTAAAAATAACCCGTTTGGGTCGCGGACTATCAACCGGTTCTGAACTTGAATATTTAGACGAAGACACCCTGGCCAATGCTTTAATGGGAAGAAAATAAAAATCTCTTAATTGATAAAAGGGGGTCGAAATTAAACTTTCGACCCCTTTAAATTTGTTGTTGTGGGTGGATTTTTAATCCTTTTGGGCAATGAATGGTGCTGTTCTTTCTTTGAAAATTTGGTCTTCTTGTTTTTAATCAATTTAACTGTCTTTTTGACCACGTATCCTTTAAGCGGCTATAATTTCTTTTATTTCCAATTCGGTAAAAACCTGACGATGACCCCTTTTCACTTTTTCACGCTTCTTCGGTTTATATTTAAAAACAATTACCTTTTTCCCTTTTCCTTGCTTTAAAATTTCCGCAACAACTTTTGCGCCTTTAATTATTGGTTTTCCGATTTCGATAATTTTATCGGTAGAAAAAAGCAAAATCTCTTCAAATTCAACCTTATCGCCTTCTTTTCCGGCGATTTTTTCTATTTTGATTTTCTTTTTCGGTGAAACAATATATTGTTTTCCACCGGTTTTAATTACTGCAATTTCCATAAAATTATTTTATATAATTTTTATTCTTCAATATGCTTTGGAGCCTCAATTTCCATTGGTTCGATTTTTTCCTTGCCTTCGGTTAATCTCGCGGTATCTTTTTCGATTTTTGCAAATTCTTCATACGCTTTATTATAAGTAGAAACAACGGTCCCAAGGTGCGTTCCAAGTTTAGCAAGAAATTCATTATAATTCAAGAGATGCTTGCGCAAAACCTCAACTCTTTCCAAGATTTCTTTTGCTGATTCCTCAATTTGTAAGGCGCGTAAACCCTGTAAAACCGTTTGTAAATACGCATAAAAAGAGGTTGGAGAAACAATAATTACGTGTTTTTCTTTAAAAGCATATTCAATCAGGTCATATGTACTTATCTTAACCGCACCAACTTGATTAATTAATAAATCATAATAAATACCTTCGGAAGGAATAAACATAAAAGCAAAATCCATTGTTCCTTCTGATGGCCGAATGTATTTTGCCGTTTCTTCAATTCTGGTTTTTAAATCATTCTTTAATAACCTTTCCAGTTCTTCCCTTCTACCGGCATCTCTTTCATTAAGAATACGGTTGTAATTCTCTAGGGAAAATTTAGAATCAATGGGGATAATTTTATCTTTTACGAATATTGCTGCATCAACAATATCTCCATTTTTGAATTTATACTGAAGCTTGTATTGGTTGGGTTGAAAAACGTTTTTTAAAAGCGTTTCCAGAAAATATTCTCCCAGAATTCCTCGCTGCTTTGGATTAGCCAAAATATCGGTAAGTTTTCCCAGTTGCTCCTTAACATCAATTACGTGCTGATAGTCGGCATGAATTTTTTCTAATTGCGAAGTAATATCTCTGATTCTAAGCGTTGCATCACGGGCAATTTGACCGCTCTGCTCCAATTGTTTTTGGAGTGTCTCTATATTTTTCTCCCGCGACTCTGCTAACTCCTTTTTTATTTCTTTCATCTCCGTAAAGAGAACCGCTTGCTTTCTAAGGATAAAATATAAAATAAAACCAATCAGAAACAAAATTACGATGTTTAAAAATGAATTCATAATTATGACTTTATATTTTATTTATACTATCTAAATAAAAATTCTACAACAAGAAAAACAATGTAAAAACCAATCAACAATAATCCTTCTTTCCAAGAAATTTCATCTTTACTGGCAATAAAAAGATTAGCAATGATAATTGCTATTGCCATAAATGCTCCTCCGGTATAAACGATCCTCAAATTATCTATCCTAATGGGGTTAATCATCGAAACCACTCCCAGTATAAAACTGGAATTAACCACAATGCTACCAATTAAATTTCCCAGGCTCAGTCCTTCGTGTTTGGCAATAACGGACCTGACACCAAAAACCAGCTCCGGCAAAGAGGTGCCGATTCCCAATAAAATAATACTAATCAAACTAACAGGAACGTAAAGCTCTACAGCAATAAACTTGGCCATTTCTACAACCAGCCAAGAGGCACCCAATAAAAAGATTGCACCGATCACAAAAAGTAGAATATTCCTCCAGAGTTTTCTAACTGCCAATTCGTCTTCAGAAATCTCCTCAACTCTTTTGTGAAAAGATTCTTTTGATTTTAGAATATGATAAATATACCAGCTGAAAACAACTAAAAGAAGAAATCCCTCGCCTCGAGAAATTTGCTTATCAAAAAGAAGAAAAAACGGAAGAACGGCAATAAAAAATATAATCCAAGAATCTTTTTTTGCAATTTTACTCTCAACCGGCACGCCTTTAGCAATTACCGAAACCAATCCAAGAATAAAGGTTAAATGAATGAAATTTGAACCTATAACATTACCCAAAGAAATAACCGAATTACCCTTTGTGGCTGCGGTAACTCCCACAAAAAATTCTGGCATCGAAGTAGCGAAGGTCATTAAAATAAAAGCAAAAACATACTCGGTTATCCTAAAATAACGAGATAGCGCAGTCAAAACCTTCACCAAAACAGTCCCGCTTATTGCTAAAATGTAACAGGCGATGACAAAAATTAAAAGATACAAAATAATCATATTTTATTTTTTTTATTAAAGAAAAACTTGATGATTTCAATTATAACCAAATTAATTATCGCTATTACCGAAATTAAAACCCAATCAGAGTAATTTAAAGGAACCGTTTTAAGTAATTTTTGAAAAAGAGGAACATAAACTCCTAAAAGCAACATAAATATGCTAAACAAGATTCCGACAATAAGGTAGGGGTTAGAAAACGGGTTATATTCCCAAATATTTTTTTTCAAATTTTTACAAGAAAGAGAGTAAAAAGCTGCATCAAGCGCCAAAATAGCAAAAATCACTGTTCTAATCTCTGATATTGGAAGTCCCTTTTGCAATAAAAAAATAAATAAACCCAAAATGATTAAGGTGCTAAATATGCCGAAGCCAAAAATTATTATCTTCATTTCTTGATTTAGAAGAGGCTCTCGCGGAGATTCGGGCTTTCTTTCCATTACGTCTTTCTCTATTGTTTCAAAGCCGAGGGCAACTCCTTGGGGACTGCCTTCGATTAAATTTTCCCACAAAATTTGCGCTGGTAAAATTGGTAACGGCAAGCCGGCAATAACGCTCGCTCCTATTAAAATTATTTCTGAAAAACACTGAGAAACCTGCAGGGTTATAGTCTTTCTTAAATTGTCTACTATTCCCCTGCCTTCTTTTATTGAAGTAACTATAATTGAAAAACTATCGGTTAGAAGAATTAAATCCGAAGCTTCTTTTGCTACGTCCGTACCAGAACCTAATGCAATTCCGATGTCGGCCTTTTTAAGAGCGGGGGCATCATTAACTCCGTCGCCGGTCATTGCTACTATTTCTCCTTTTTTCTGCCAGGCCTCCACTATTCTCAACTTGTGTCTCGGTTCCATGCGCGCATAAACTCTGATTTCCCTCAATCTTTTTTCAAATTCATCATCGCTTATTTCCTCAAATTTTTCTCCGGTAATAATATTCTTTGGCTCTACGGGAATGCCCAATTCTTTTGCAATTGCCTTGGCAGTAAGAAGATGGTCACCGGTTACTAAAATTGGAATCATCCCGGCTCTTTGGCAAATTTTTATTGCTTCTTTCGCATCATCTCTTAAAGAGTCTCTTAAAATAATAAAGGCGACAAAAACCAATTCTTTTAAGTATTTTTCATAAACATTTTTTTTAGCATCTTCTGAGATTTCTCCGAGTTCAGACAATTTCTTAATTTCTAACGATAAAGAGTTTCGCGGTAATTTTCTATAAGCAACTCCTACAATTCTCAATCCCTGACTGCTCATTTCTTCATACTTTTCAGTTAATTCTCTTAACTTGCTTTTGGAAATGGTCTCACAACCCTTCTCTGTTTCAAAAAAGGCTGATTTTTCTAAAACCATCTCTGGCGCGCCCATAATATAAAGAATTTCCCGGTTTTTATCTAATGCGTTAAGGCTTATGGAATATTTATAAACTGGATCAAATGGCAACTCATCTAATTTTGGTTCCAGTTTTTCTATTTCTTCTTTTTTTATTCCAGATTCTACGGCAGCAAAAAGAATTGCTTTTTCGGTGGGCGTTCCGATAATCTTCCATTTTCCCATGGGTTCTTGAATGTTTTCAATAAACGCATCGCTACAAACTACTCCAATTTTTAAGGCCAGGTCCCGAGGGAATGATTTACTGTCTGCTAAAATATCCGAAACCATCATCTTACCGTAAGTCAGGGTTCCGGTTTTATCAGTACAAATTACGGTGGTGGAGCCGAGAGTTTCTGCTGCAACCATTTTTCTTACCAAACCCTTCTGCTTCAAAATTCTTTCCATGCCAAGGGTTAAAATTACGGTTATCGCTACGGGTAGCCCTTCCGGAATTGCGCCAACCGCAACCGCTATTGATGTAATCAGCATCTCAAATAAACTCTTCCCAGAAAAGGTTCCGATAGTAAAAATACCGACACAGGTTATTACAATAACGCTTGTGAGAATCCCACTAAAAGAAATCATTTTCTTTTGGTAGGGCGTTTTTTCTTCGCCCATCTCTTTCATGGTTTTTGCTATTTTCCCAATTTCGGTGTTTATCCCCGTTGCTATCACAATCGCTTTCCCTTTTCCGCTTTCAACTATTGTTCCCATATACACCATGTTTTTTCTTTCAGCCAAAACCGCTCCTTCCGATAGTTGATCTGTGTTTTTTTCTGCAACCAGCCATTCTCCCGTTAAGATTGACTCATTGACTCTCAAAAAACAACTTTCAAGTAATTTAGCATCAGCAGGTATCTTGTCGCCGGGACGAAGAACTATTATATCACCGGGTACCAAATTGGATTGCTCTATTTCTTTTTCCTCTCCATCCCTTATTACAATGGTCCTTTCCTTAATTATCGTCTTTAACTTTGAAAGAACTTGTGAGGTCTTTTTTTCTTGAAAATAGCCAATAAGGGAATTTAAAAAAACTGCCGAAAAAATAACTACGGCATCTGCCCAATCCTTAAATGTTAAAGTTATTATTCCGGCTATTATTAAAATATAGATTAACGGACTTCTAAGTTGATCTAAAAATATTTTTATCCTTGTAAGTTTTTTCTCCTCGGGTAATTTATTGGGACCAAAATGTTTAAGGCGAATCCCGGCTTCTTTTTCTGTGATTCCATTCAAAGAAGATTTTAAAATCCTAAAAACCTCATCAATTTTTATAGCATGCCACGGTATGGATGTTTCTTTAATCGATTTCATTTTCATTTTATTATTTTATCACGAAATTTAATATATAAAAATTCGCCCCAAATGCAGATTTGGGATTTAAAAACTCCCAAAATATGCAATGAGGCGGATTGTTATAATCTGTGCAGCCCCAACCGGAGTTGAACCGGTGTTTTCAGGATGAGAACCTGATGTCCTAGGCCACTAGACGATGGGGCCATAAATGTTTTATAGCAATTTTTTTTTAAACCAACAAGTCTTTTGCCTTATCTGGCTCGGCCATAATTTCTTTCACCACTCTATCCATTTTCATTGCTCGAGACCCTTTTACTAAAACCACATCGCCTTCTTTAATTTTTTCCTGAACTTTTATTTTTGCCTCGTCCGAAGTCATAAAAGAAAAAACTCTATCTTCCGGAAATCCATTTTTAATTGATTCCTCTGCAATAAATTTTGCCCTAGGACCCACGGTAAAAATTAAATCAGCAACTTCTGCCGCCTTTCTCCCAATTCTTCTGTGTGCCTCTGGCGCATATTCTCCTATTTCCAGCATGTCGCCCAAAACTACAATTCTTCTTTGTTCTGTAAAGATTTTTAAACTTTCAAGAGCAGCTTCCATGGAAAGCAATGCCGCATTATAAGTATCATCAACTATAAATGTATTCTTTATTCCTCTTAACATCCTCATTCTTCCCGGAAGCGGTCTAAATTCTTTTAAGGCCTCAACTATCTCTACTAGATTTACATTCAAAATAATTCCCACGCTGGCAGCGGCTAATGCAGAATAAAGATGCTGGACACCCAAAACGTCAACCAACTTTGCTGGTACGCTACTACCGGCAAATTCGAGTTTAAAATTCATTTCGCTTGTATTTTCATCAATGTTTATTTTTAGATCGTAATTAGTCGCCCTAACTTCTGCACGTTCTTTTAGACCATAAGTGATTACTTTTGCCCGAATATCTTTGACCATTTCCCTTACCATTTCATCATCATAATTAATAACGGCAATTCCGTTATCATCCAAAGAAGAAATCAAAACCCTCTTTTCTTTTGCTACTTCTTCGGGACCTTGAAAAAATTCAACATGAACAGGAATCTCTCCCAGCGCAGTAATAACTCCGATTTTGGGCCTTACAAAATCAACGAGATATTTAATGTCTCCGGGTCGATCGGCTCCCATTTCCAAAATAAGAAAGCTGGGGTATTTAAATCTAAAAATAATCATTAAAAATATTTTAATAAACTTAAATAGCCAGAGAAATATAGAACGTCCGCCGGTTTCCAATCCAAAAATTGTCAAAGGAACACCGATTTCGTTATTATAATTACGATAATTTCTTCTCACCTCATTTTCTCCGAAATGAGTTTTTAAAACATGATAAATCGCCTCCTTGGTTGAGGTTTTGCCAACGCTGCCGGTAACGGCAACAACTACCGGCTTATATTTTGCCAAAACGATTTTGGCAAAAAATTTTAATGTTTTTTGCAATAGTTTACGCATGATTAATTCGGGGGTATCTCAAAGTAATTTAAAATATATTCGGTAATTTGCTTGGCCAACGGCGTAATTGATTCCGAAGAAAAACGAAATCCTTTTGGTTTATCCACCTTAATCAACATCACAAAGCGAGAATCAAAAGCCGGGAAAAATTCTACAAAAGTATGAATGGTTTTTTCCGAATATTTACCAGTGACCGGGTCGGGAATCTGGGCAGTACCAGTTTTCCCCGCAATCGAATAATTTTCCATCTTTACCCTTTTACTATAACCGTTCTCCACGGCACTAACCATCATTGCTGCCATTCTGCTAGCGGCGTCTGAAGAAATAACCCTTCTTACCTCTTTTGGTTGAATAATCCTTTCGTTTCCCTCCTTATCTTTAATCCTTTCTACGATATACGGCCGCATTAAAACTCCATCATTAGCAATCGCACCAATCGCTGCTAAAAGTTGTATTGGGGTTACGCCAATACCTTGACCAAAAGACATTGTAGCAAAGTCTACATTATTTTTTTTCTTTAAATTAGAGGTATTCCCTTTTTCTTCGCCAACCAAATCTATGCCGGTTTTTTCGCCAAAACCAAATTTCTCTACATATTTCTTAAAATCATCCTTCCCCAATTTTTGTTGAGCAAAAATCGCGCCGCTATTTAATGATTTCTCAATAACTTGTGTCATTGTTTGAACTCCCTCTGCTCTTTCTAGGGCATTTTTTATAATTATCCCATCAACTTCTGTAAAACCCTTGTCTTCGTAGGTAGTATTCGGCGTAATCACACCCGCATCGATTGCGGCAGAAAGAGTGATTGGTTTAAAGATTGAACCAGGTTCAAACACTTCGCTGATGGCCGGATTTAAAAAAAGTTCTAGATTTGTAACTTCGTTATATTTATTGGGATTAAATGAGGGATAATTTACCATTGCCTTAATTGCACCGGTTTTTGTCTCCATCACAATTACCGTTCCTTTTGCGGCGCTCAATTTCTGGACTGTTTCCTTTAATTTTTCATTAATAAAAAAGGACAAATTCGGATCTATGGTTAAAATTAAATCTGCGCCGTCAATCGGTTCCTCAATGACTCTTCCTCCTACCAAAATGATTTTACCAGCGCCGTCTTTTTGCAGTTCCATCCGTCCAATTTTCCCGCCGAGTTCTTTTTCGTAATATCCCTCTATTCCGTATCTTCCGATTTTCTTATCGCCCTCCATGCCCAAAAAACCGACAACCTGAGCAAATAAATCATTATAAGGATAATAACGCCATAAAGACTTCTCAAAAATTATCCCCTCTAAATTTAAAGCCTTAATTCTTTCCACTAACTCTTCTTCTACTCGGGATTGAAGAATCTCATAGGGGTCATTTTCTTTAAATATTCTTTTTTTAATGGTTTCACTATCAACTTTTAAAAGAGGAGCAAGTTTTTGAACCGTCTCCTCTTTGTTAGAAATTTCGTTGGGAATCGCCACGATATTCCAAAAGTCCTTGTTAAGCGCAATTCCCAAAAAAGAAAAATCATCCTTACTCGCCTTTTTGTCCCTTAAAAAAATTTCTCCCCTCGTAGGATAAACCGGTTGAAAATATTGATGCTGATTGTTTGCTAGAACCTTATAATAATCATGCTTAACGATCTGTAAAAAAAACAAACGGAAAATAATAGCACCAAAACAAAAGAAAATTATGACAACTAATAGGTAAAGTCTTCCATTTTTCATAAAAATAAGTTATTTTGCAGCAACTCCGCCGATTGAGGGAAATGTCAAAAATTCAATCTGATTATTTAATTTAACCATCTGCAATTCTTCTATTTTAGACTGTAAAAAGGTACTGGATTTTAAATTAGAAATACTTATTTCTAAATTTTTATTAATCTGCTTTAAATCGGATAATTGATTCCCAAGATTTCGAATTTTATATCCCTGTGCCGTCTTAGTGTTCTTCTCTAAAATATACAAAAAACCGGAAGTAACTATGGCAAAAATTAAGAGAATAACCATTGCTTTTCTTAATTTAGAAACCTTAAAATTTCTCTTTGAAACAAGAGTTTGTGCGCGCAAAATATTTCTATGGGCTAAACTAACTACGGTCATAGGTTTAATTTGGCTTCTTGGGTGGGGGGCCGCCCCACCTAAGATTCCAAGGCTAAAACCTTCGGATCCCTCTTTTTAAATTTTTACTGCCGCGCGCAATTTTGCACTGCGGCTACGATAATTAAAACTTATTTCTATTTCATCGGCGGTTACTGGCTTTTCGGTAAGAATGTCTAAAATCTTCTGGTCCCTTTTTTCCTTGAAAAAATTTTTAACGATTCTATCTTCTAAAGAATGAAACGAAATTACCACAATTCTTCCCCGGGGATTTAAAATTTCTGTAGCTTGTTCAAGTCCCTTACTCAAATTTTCTAATTCATCATTGATAACTATTCGCAATGCCTGAAAAATCCTGGCCAAAACCCTATTTACCATACCCCTTCTGGTGCGTCCCAGTGGTATTGACCCCAAAACAATGTTTCTTAAATGAAAGGTGGTTTTTATGGGATGAAGCTTTCTTTCTTTGACAATTGCCTTCACTATTCTTCGAGCAAAGCGTTCTTCGCCAAAACGGGTAAAAATATCAACCAAGCTTTCTTCTGGCCAGAGGTTAAGTATTTCTTCGGCAGTTACTTCTTGTTCGCGGTTCAAAATCATAATTAGTGGCTCATCTTTCTTAAAAGTAAAACCCTTTCCGCTTTCCTCGATTTGCCAACTTGATAATCCCAAATCAAAAAGAATACCGCTGATATTGAAAAAATTATATTTTTCTACAATTTTTTTTAAATTTTTAAAGTTCCCGTGAGCTAAAATTAAACGTTCGTGAGGGGGCAGCCTTTTTAACGAATCTTCATCAATGTCTATTCCTAAAACCTTTCCTTCGGGAGCAGTTAAGTTGAGTATTGCCAAGCTATGTCCCGCCTCGCCTACAGTACAATCAACAAAATTCTCATTCGGTTGTGGGTTAAGATATTTGATTACTTTTTCCAAAAGAACCGGATGATGCATAATTTTAAACACCTAATTCTCCTAATCTTTCGGCCATGGCATCAACTTCTTTCTCGTTTTGTTTTTTAAACACGTTCCATTTTGCCTCATCCCAAATTTCTAAACGATTATAAACCCCTGCAATCACCACATTCTTTTTTAATTGGGCGTAGTTTTTTAAATAATCGGGAATTAAAATTCGACCAAGGCTATCTAGTACCACTTCACTTGCTCCTGCTAACATTAATCTACTAAATCCGCGAGTATCTTTTTGACCAAGCGGAAGATTACTTAACTTTTCTACAAGTTTCTGCCAATCCTTAAGGGGAAAAACAAAAAGGCAGTTATCCAATCCTCTGGTAATAACCACCTTTAACCCTAGCTCTTTTCTTAACTTAGAGGGAATTGCCAATCTTTTTTTCGCATCAATTATATGGGTATATTCGCCAATTAACATATTTTTGTTTTCCGTTTTCCCCAAAAATGCTGACTTATTAACACTTTTATCCACAATTTAACACTCTGATTAAATTTTATCCCACTAAAATAATCTCTGTCAACACTTAAATTTTTTTATTTATAAAGATTTAAAAAATTAAATTTTAGCTTCAAAATTACTATTTTCACTAAAATTTATCCACAGTTTATACACATTTTCCTTTTTAAAAATAAAAAAGAGGAAAATTTCCCCTTTTTCAAACTAATATCTTTTAATTCCCTATCCCCTAATCTCTTCTGCTTTAATTTCTACAAAATCTCCTCTTTTTAAATTATATTTCAAAATTTTCTCGGCAATCCTGCTCTCAATTTCATCTTGAATCACCCTTCTCATTGGCCTTGCCCCAAACTCTGGCTGATATCCTAATTCTACTATTTTGTTTACCAGCTCTGGATCTACTACTAAACGAATGCCGGTGCCTTCCATTATCCTTTTTGACAAATCATTCATCATTAAGATGGCTATCTTAATTAAATTATCATGCGTTAAGGGCTTAAATATTACCACTGCATCAAAACGATTCAAAAATTCGGGAGTAAAAATACCCGCCTTTAAAAGATGATCAATCAGCTCTTCCTTAAAAGCGTCTAAACTTTTTCCTCTTTTGACATTTTCTCTAATTAGTTCTGCTCCGGCATTAGAGGTACCAATGATAATGGTATTGGTAAAACTTACCTTCCTTCCAAAAGCATCGGTTAACCATCCTTCGTCAAAAACCTGAAGAAATAAATTTAAAACTTTAGAATATGTCTTTTCAATTTCGTCTAAAAGAACAAGAGAGAAAGGATTCTCAACAACTGCCTTTGTAAAAAGACCGGGTTCCCCTTTTTCTGCAAAGCCAATCATTCTATTAAGTGCTGACGGATCCTGATATTCTGTCATATCAAACCTAATCATTCTTTCTTCTGAGCCAAAATATGCCTGAGCAAGAGCTTTGGCTGTTTCCGTTTTCCCTACCCCAGTAGGACCAAGAAAAAGAAAACTGCCGATTGGTCTTTTCCCGCCTTTTATTCCCGATCTGGCCCTTCGCATTGCTTCGGAGATTACCTTTACTGCCTCTTCTTGATTAATCACCCTTTGATGGATTCTTTGTTCCAAAGCTAAAAGTTTTTCTCGTTCTTCTTCTTGAATTGTCCCAACCGGAACCTCGATTCTTTCGGAAATAATTTTCGTAACGTGTTCGGGCAAAACTTCTTTTTCGCCCATTGAACTCACATAGGATAACACCTCGGTTAAAATATCTATAGCCTTACCGGGAAAGGGCATGTTCTGAATATAGTGCTCGGTTAATTTAACTACATCACGAATAATTCTATAAGTAACTTTAACACCGTACCTTTTTTCCATTCCCGGTAACATATCCTCAAGAATAAAAATTGTTTGTTCAGCATTCGGCTCGTTAACTTCTACTTTAACAAAAAGACTTTTTGCCGAAGGATTGTTTTCGATATATTTATGATAAGCTTCAAAGTTAGTAATGCCAATTACTTGAAAGTTGGCAGAAGACAAATACGGCAGAATAATCGGGGTAATATTGATAGCTGCAGGACCTTTTTCTTCGCCTAAATAATTATGAATCTCATCAATGACCAAAATTACGTTTCCGGCATTCAGCGCTTCGGAAAAAATAATTTTTAATCTTTCCAAAATATCCCCGGGGGTATCCAATCCGGAAAAAACTGCCTGCATATCAAGCTCTAAAACCCTTTTATCGTTTAAATTAGAAAATGAACGGCCCTCTGCAACTTTTTTAGCAAAAGCATATACAATTGTCGAACGACCAGATCCCGGCTGACCGACCAAAAGAACATTATTTTCTCCGCTACGAGACAAAATTCTTTCAATTGCATAAATTTCTTTATCGTGTCCGATTAAATGGATTGAAAGCCCCCTTTTCTTTATAATCTCTGTAATTTCAGTGCTGTACTTATCAACATTAACAGTATAACCCATTGCCCATTGCTTGCCAACCCCCCTTTTTTTCATTAAATTTTCAAGTCGCCAAAACTGAGCTTTTTGCCTAAATTCGCTTTCTATATATTCTTCCCACGCGGTAACGTGATCAACGTCCAGAAAATCCATCTCGTTGCTAGAGAGTAAAGACTTGAAGACCTTGTCCGTTAATGAAGCGGCAACCAAAAAATCTCTAATCTCTATATGGCGATGAAATCCGTTCATTGCGAATTGCGCTGCTTTTTCAAACGACAGCAGAATATTGTTCTCATCTTCAATTTTCTCTTCTTTTATTTTTTTAATTTCTAAATCAAGTCTCTCTTTAAATAAGGCCTTATTAAATCCCAACTCGCTTAAAACTAAAGAACCCCTCCTGTCGTCCCATAAGAAGAAAATAATTGCAAAAACGAACAAAGAAACGTTCTTCTGATGACAAAATTTAATCGCTTTTTTTACTGCCCTGGCCATTCGATAATCTAAGTAATGGGCCAAATTTATTTCTTTAACGCTTCGCGATGCAATCCTTTCAACCAAAGATTTCTTCACTAAAAAATCCTCCCGAAGTGCGTTTAAAAACAAAAGATAAATTATTCCTATGATTAAAAAGGCAATCAAAATCATCACCGCTCCCAAGATATCGGAACTGTTTAAGCCCAGCATTGTCGGCTTTAACCTATAAACCAACAAAAGAACCACAGAGGAAATTGCCCACAAGAAATTTGTCGCCCGAATCAAAGAAGGAGGAAAAGTTTCCGTTATCTCCGCCGCTTTCATTACCAAATTTTTTTTAGAAAAATCAAGCATATAAAATATAAATTAAATCAAGAAAATAATACCAAAAACTAAAAGAGCCAATACGATGATTGGCAGAAAAATCCATAAAATAAAAAATAACGTCCCACACAAAAACACAAAAAAAAGGAAACATACACCCATAATAATTGTAGTAAAACGGACAAAACAGCCCAAGCCCCGAGAGATAGTATTAAAGGCAACATACTCAAAAAGTTTTTTAAAATCTAATCCTTTGGGTTTACGAGTAATATCTTTTCTCCACGGCGCAAAAAGAGTCCTTAAAAGAAGCGGAACAGAAAAATAATTAGTAGAGAAAATAAGGTAATTTCTCCACGCTACTAAAATATCTTTTACTGCCTCGCCATAATACCATCTAAAGAAAACAACTCCTAGGGGCATTGAGGGCATATTGCTCATATAGTTTAATTATAACAAATCTCTTTAAGAAAATAAAAAAAGCATTGCTAATCTCACAATGTTTGCTCTAAATGAATTAATTTTGGTGCACGCATCTGGATTCGAACCAGAGACCTTACGAATGTGAATCGTACGCTCTAACCAACTGAGCTATGCGTGCTTTTTACCACAAATTTATTTTATTAATTAAAATCTCGCTTTTTCCGGTTAAAAGATCCCTTACGAATCTGTCATACATATCATAACGATAATTAAACTCTCTTGTTGACATCACTACGCAGTTTAATTCTTTACCAACTTCTGCCTCCAGGTCCTTTAAAAAAGTGTTTGTTTTTTTGGAATTGATTTTATCGCCAACAATTAAAATATCTGCCTTTGCATTTTCGTCACCGGTGAAAACTCCTGCGAGCAGTAAAATTTTAATATTGCCCAACCTTCGTACTCTCTCGGTTAGATCTTGTTTAGAAGAAATTGCCGATTTAAGAAAAAGATTTTTTAGTTCGTTAAAAAAGTCGAAATCGTTATTCAAAAAGTAAACAATTCTCTGCTCTTTTTTTACTCTCCCTCCCCTACCCTTAATCTCAATCCATCCCTTCTTACGCCTTAATAATCCTAATTTGTCTAATTTATTAATTTCACGACGGACTAAAAAATTCTTACTTCTTATCCTTCTAAAAATTTCCTTTATTGGAAAAACCTCTCCGCAATTCCTAAAAAAGAATCTTAAAATTCTTACTTTTAAGTAAGATTCGAAAAGTTGCTCCAAAATCCCTTTTCCAACATAGGCGTGACTCGATTTACCCTTTTTGGATTCTATTACTCTTGCTGATTTTTTACGAACGGATCGCCTAGGAATTTTTCTAGCTTTAACCGATTTTATCAAGCGCCTCTTCTTAATCATCTTATTTCTCGGGCTTTTCTTTTTAACGCTTGTTCTCTTTCGGCGTTTTGACTTTAAATTCTTTTTGGTCTTCTTGTTTCGCTTTCTAGCCTTTTTGTTTTTTAAAAAAATCTTCTTCTTCATAAGTTCAATTTCTGTTTATTATCATACATCCTGAGTTTAAACTTGTAAAGTGACGGGGTTTAGATTATAATAAACCCTATGGAAGTCTTTGATCTCAAGCTTTACTTTAGAGAAATCGTTTATCATCATCCCTCAGTCAAAAAAAATTCTGTCTGCGGGGTTTTTTCTTGGGAAGCGATGACGGCCGAAGAAGCAAAAATGGGAAATATTTATTTGGTGGGTAAAATCCATGATATTCCCACTAAAAAACGCAAAAGTTTTGATTTTCTTTTAAATCTTTTGGCTTCGGCAATAAAAAGAGATTTTTATTCAAATACCCAAAAAACGCCAATGGAAGCACTGGAATCGGCGCTTCAGGGGGCAAATATCTATCTTGCCGATTTTGCAAAAAGAGGTCACAAAGAATGGATGGGTAATCTTGATTTTGCGTGTTTAATATTCTCCAATAAAAAGATTTACCTTAGTCAAAGCGGAGAGATTCTTATTTATCTTCTGCGCCAAAACGTATTAACCAATATCAATAAAAGAATTACCAGTCAGAAAAAAAACGAGCCCGGAAAAACTTTCACCAATATTGCTTGCGGATCAATTGAAGAAGGAGATAAATTAATTATCGCCACCAACGATATCTTAAAGTTTATCACCCCAAAAACAATAAAAGAAATTGTTGCCAGAGAGGGAACGGAGGGTTTTTATGAATTTATAAAAAGCAAATTAGAGGAGGAAAGTAAAATTAAAGAAGAAAAAGACCCCAAATTTCCGCCAATTAACTCTCTGGCTTGTTTAATTTTAGAGGCAGAAACAGAAACCGGTTATAAAAAGAAAAAAGAACAAAAAGTAATAAAAAGAAATTCAGTAGCAGGAATAGATATAAAGAAATTGACCAATACTTATTTTAATAAGGTACACGATCTGTTAAAACCGGACCTTTCATCGCAAAAGCCAAAAATCTTAAGTTTTTTTTCAAAATATGTCATCTTAAATCATATTTTACTTTTAACAATTTTTTGTATTGTAATCAGTTCTCCGTATATCTTTCAAAAAATTAATTACGAACTAAGATTCAAAAAAATAAACACGCTGCTTAAAATTATTGAAACCCTAAACCAAAAAAGCAAATATGCTTTAGCTTACCAGAATCAAATTGTTGCAGAATCGTTTCTTCAACAGGCCAATGCTGTTTCTTCTCTTCTTAACGATAAACTTCAAACAATTCCATCTCTGCTCAAAGAAAATATTCTGGAAAAATTAAAAGAAGCCAAAAAAGAATTAGAGGCTCAAGAAAGCCTTGTACGTAACGTTTCGATTATTAAAAGTTTTCAGGAAATTGCCGATCTTTCAAAAAACACTTACAGTTTCAATCCTCAAGGGATGTTGGTTTTAAATAACGCAATATATCTCTATGAGATAAGCTCTGGATTCATCAATAAAATTGGCTTAGAAAGTCCCTTCCCCCAAACTTTAATCCTGGCCTCGGTAAAAGACACTTTTAAGTTCGGGGTTTTATGGAACGACACCCTTCTCTTAATTTCGGACCCAGAAAAGATCTTTGCCTACAAAGAAAACGCAAACCAAAATATATATTTTCTCGATCCGAGCCTAGGTAGCACACTTGAAATTAAAGACGTAAACCGATATGAAAATAGCATCTATCTTCTTAGCGCGGAGAAACAAACAATCCTTAAATATGAAATCGGAGATCCAATCTTCAAGGGTTCTAATTGGCTGAAAAAAACCCCTGACCCCGAATTGCAAAATGCTATATCACTAGCTGTAGATGGAAATATTTTTGTCGCCAAAGAAAACGGCAAAATATTACAATATTCTCAGGGGAAATTTTTAAAAGACATAACGCCGGAATTGAGTCCCGAAATTGGTCCACAGATTCGCCTATTTACAAACGGTCAGATGAAAAACCTATACGTTCTAGATCAATCCAATAATAGAATTGTCTCTATTGACAAAAATAACGGCCCAACAATCCAATACCTCGTTCCAGACCTTGAAACCATTAAATATTTTTGGATTAGCGATGACGAAAAAATAATTTTCTTTATCAGTGGATCTAAAATACTTAAAGGAGAACTGGGGAAATAAATTTGGATTAAAATAAAAACACTCCATCAGCAGCGATGGAGTGTTTTTATTTTTTAATTATTTTATCTCGACTGTAGCACCGGATTCTTCTAGTTTTTTCTTAATTTCTTCGGCTTCCTCTTTTTTTACGTTTTCTTTAATAACTTTTGGTGCACCGTCCACAATATCTTTTGCTTCTTTAAGTCCTAAACCAGTAATCTCGCGTAGAACTTTAATCACCTGAATTTTTTGAGAGCCAGAATTTTTTAACTCGACATTAAAACTGGTTTTTTCTTCCTTAATTGCTTCTTCGCTTCCGGAAGCACCTCCGGCCATAACCGAAGCAGCCATCATCGGAGAAACTCCAAATTTTTCTTCAAGAGCCTTGACCAGTTCCGCTAAATCCATTACGCTCATCTTTTCGATTTCGTCAACGATTTTTTTGAATTTCTCCGGAACAACTACTTCTTTTTTTTCTTCAGACATATTTTTTATAAGTTTTTATTAATTATTACTTATTACTTTTTATAGCGTTTAAGACGCCAATTAAATTCCTAATATTACCTTGTAAAACATTTACAAGGCCGAAAATCGGACCTTTAAGCATGCCAACTAATGTGGCAATAAGTTCTTCCTTGGAGGGAATTTTGGACAAGGCTTCTACTTCTTGAACCGTCAGAAATCTGCCCTCCATGATTCCTCCGACAACTCTCAAGTTTTTATGCTCTTTGGAAAATTTAAAAATTATCTTTGCCGGTGAAACCGGATCTTGGTATGAAAATGCGGTTCCCAGAGAACCCGGCACCTGCGTAATATCAATATCGTATTTGGCTTCTTTTAAGGCTAATGTAATTAAGGTTTTTTTTGCAACCCTATATTCAATTCCCGCTTTTTTCAACTCCCTTCTTAATTTCTGCATCTCTGCTACACTCAATCCGCTGACATCAGTAAAAACCAAAGATTGCTGGCGCTTGATTTTATCCACCAGTTCTTTAACCAGTTCTTTTTTTTGTGTTTTATTTAACATAATAAAAATCTGCGTTAAAACCGCAGATCAAGTTATAAATTCGGGCAAAATGCCTTTTATTTATTATACCTCGGTGGGATTTATTCCTTGCGGAAACCCACTGTCTGCGGCTATTTAATTATAAATAAATATTATTATACAAAAAAAATTGTGTCAAGAACCCGACAAATATTTGACAAACTTTAATTATCCTGATATATTATGAAAGACCTTAAAATGGGTCAAATCTTTAAATTATAGGAGGTGCCTAAATGGCAGCAACAAAAAACCGAGCGAAGTTTGGAGCTCGGTCGCCAGGGAAGAGACGGAGAAATTTTTCTCCGCTCCCCAGAGATGGAATCTCTTTGTCGAAGGTATCCCGCAACCGTTCGGATGCGACTGGGAAGTCAGGTCGCCATTCGGATCGGCCGGCCCGAGAATCGTCATGGACCAGGACGGAAAACCGGTCTTCGATCGTGTCGGGTATCGGGAATCCCCCAACATCAATGCTGGCGTTTACGGGATCGATGATTCCGGCAGAGCGAGATTCGCGGTCATCCGTCAACCCAGGCCCCACTCCGATTTGCCCGAACCCGAGAACCGCGGCAAGGATGGACACAAGCCGGTCGTCTTCGGCCAGATCGTCATGGGCTTTCTCGAGAAGCTCGTCGGCAAGGATCTGCTCGCACAATACGAATCCGTACAGCAAGGAGCGATCCGGGAAGCCTCGGAAGAAGGCGGAGCCTCAGTGATACTCGACATCGAGTATCCCAAGTGCCCTTGGCACAATCCCAACCCCACCTTCGTGGAAACTTGGTCCGATCTGGTCTTCCTGAAAGTGGATCTCTCAAAGATCCAAGAACTCAAGGCCGACCGGAACGAACCTATCTTCTCCGCGGAGTACGTCACTTTCGCGGAACTGCGCCGCCGCACTGCCGAAGGCAGAGACGAAACCGGCGCCCTGTACAGAATGTGCACCGCCAACTCCATGTGGTGGATCCTCTTCTGTTGCCACCCCGAACTCTTCAAGGACTGATCAATCCAAACAAAAAAAGAACGGACACCCCGCGGTGTCCGTTTATTTTTTATTTACGATGCGATTTTGAGAAATTCCTCCATCAGGAATCCTAAAGAATCCTTGCGGCAATTATAAACAATGCCGTAACCTCCGAGAGACCTAAACGCATTCACATTATCTTCGATATCGTCGATGAAAACTGTTTCGTGGGGCTTAAACCCCGATTTCTTCATTGCCTTCAGGAATATTTTCTGATCGGGCTTGCGTGTATGCTCCCTGAAAGAAAGAATCAGTCTCTTGGGATCGGAGAAATGCTTCTTAATTATCGGCATTCGGGAAATATATCTCCAGTGGAGATAATTAGTGTTTGAGAGAAGTAAGAAGCGTCTCCCCTGTTTTATCCTTTCCAGAAATTGCTCCATTCCGGGATTATTGAAAAATATGTCTCCCCAAATTTCGCTGAATTTTTTGTAAGTTAAGTCTTTGTTTGCTTTTATTCCCCTTTTTACCTCTGAGTAGAACTGCCGGGAAGTTATATCGCCTTTATCGTACCCGTGTTCCGTTCTCAGAGTAAAAATGAACTTATAAATCTCGATTTCGTTAAGTCCGGAAAAATCCGACAATCGCACGCACGATCCATGTGGTCGTAATCGCAGATAACTCTTCCTAAATCGAAAATAACGCATTTAATGTTTGCCATTTATTTCTCCTTTTTAAAGAACATTTTTATTTTAAATACTTTACCTTATTTAAATTATGTTCGTCAAGGGTCTTAGAAAAAACAGTTGTGCCGTCGGATGCGCTTAAGAAAAAATTATAATCAGTATATTGCGGATTCAGCGCGGCTTTAATTGCCGAAATTCCCGGGTTGTTAATCGGCGTTGGCGGAAGACCGGTATGCAGATAAGTGTTGTAAGGAGAATTAACGCGCGTATCTTCGTAAGAATATTGCTTCTTTTCAATGCCCAGGATATAAGCAATTGTAGCGCAGGATTCTAAAGGATAATTGTTTCTAATTCTTTTCCAAAAAATTCCCGAAACAATTGCCCGATCTTCATCGCTCTTCACCTCCTTTTCTAAAATACTTGCCATAATAATAATCTCTTTCAGTTTTTGCGGATTTACTAATAACTCCTCTGAAATCTGTTTTATTTTTTGATTAAAATTATCCGACATTTTTTTAACAACTATTTCAACATTCGAATTTTTTTCAAAATAATAAGTATCGGGAAACAAATAACCCTCTTTTTCTTTGGAGAGTTTATCTCCCTGCTTTAAAACCCCGTAATTTATTAATCGTTCTTCAATTTGATTATTGGTCCAACCCTCGGGAATAGTAACCCTTACCTGATTTGGCGCAACTTGACCGCTAGCGATTTTCTTGGCAATTTCTACCATATCCATTTTGGGGCTCAATAAATATTCTCCGGCTTGAAGATGTTCGTTATAACCCCCAATCCAGACAAAAAATATAAACAACCATTTACTTTTTATCAGGCCTTCATCCTTAAGTTTTTGCGCCACCTCTCCAGAGCCCCATCCTCTTTCAATTTTGATAATCTTCTCTTCCCCCTTAACATTCGGAGCAAAATAGCTCATAATTACGAAAAATAAAAAAATTAAACCAGATAAAATTGCCAGCCAGAATTTCTTGTTCTTAATTATTTTTTTTGCTTTGTTCATATGTTCTTTCTAAAATAAATTTACCGAATCTAAAAAATAAATAGGCTCCAGGCTTTATCCCCCAATTAAGGGCACGAAAGCAAAGCCCGGAAATTCCTGCGCTTTAAAATTCTTTTCGTCTTCTCTGGAAAACAACCAAATACTTTCTTTAATCGGAATTACTAATCTGCCCCCGGTTTTCAGTTGCCTCTTAAGTTCTTCGGGCTCGTGCGTTGCCGAGGCAGCAACAATAATTTTATCAAACGGCGCCTCTTTTTCTAGCCCCCTACTTCCGTCTCCGCAAATCACATCCACAATTCCTTTTTTAAGAAAATTATATTTAGCAATATTTTTCCTGCCAAATTCCGCAAGCTCAGAAATTAACTCAACAGCAATAACCTTTCCATTATTACCAGGCGAACTACTAACGCAATGCGCTAATAATGCGCTCTGCCACCCCGAACCCGAACCAATATCTAATATTTTTTCTCCCGGCCTGGGTTGTAACAGTTCCAGCATAAACGCCACGGTTAACGGTTGAGAAATTGTTTGGCCAAAACCAATGGGTAGCGGCGCGTTAATATCCGCTTCATCCTTTAAATCGTCAGGAACAAAATCTTCTCTTTTTATTTTTTTAAAGGCTTCAATAATTAATGGGGTTTTTAAATATCCTTCAGTTATTAATTGTTGGATTAAGTTTTCCACCACTTTATTATAGCAAAAAACAAAAATGGCACGAATTCTTTTTAAAATTCGTGCCGCACAGATTTCTTATTCAACATCGATTACTGCCGGAATCTTGGTTTCATTAGGAACAACTGCAAACTTCTTTTTTCTTTTGGTAATCCTGATGCTTTCTATTCCAGAAATCTTTCTGAGGTGCCGCAAAATCATTTCTTTGTCAATTTCTTCTTTCATTTTTTCTTCTTTCCTTTCATTCTCTCTGCCAGTTTTTCCAGTTTCTCGAACTTATCCTTTAAATGTCCTTTACCGGCAAAGTAGCCGACAAGAAAAGCACCAACACCCACAGCCGTTAAAACCCAAGACTCTTTCTTTTTCATTTTTCCTCCTTATTTTTGAAGTAACATCATCTTAATAAATATTTTAAAATCTGTCAACATCTCAGGCTATTGACTTTTAAATTTATTTAAGCTTATACTTAGCTTGACGAGTAAGTCGGGTAGCTTAGTTAAGCTTTTTATAAAAAGGCGAAAATAAGTAGAGCGACTTAAAAGTCAAAGGTCGCTTTTTATTTTTAAGTTTTAAATTTTCAAACCAAACATGGCATTAAGAACAAATCAAAACTCTCAACGAGAAATGATTCAGGGCAATTGGACTTGCAGCGAATGCGGAGCACCGATTACCGAAATGCCTTTTGAGCCATCTCCGGAGAGACCAATATTCTGCAAAGATTGTTGGGCAAAGAAGAGAAACAACAGACAGAGAAATGCTTTTGGACCAAGAAAAATGTTTCAGGGCAATTGGACTTGCAGCGAATGCGGAGTACCGATTGCCGAACTTCCATTCGAACCGTCTGCCGGTACCCCGATTTTTTGTAGAGAATGTTGGGCAAAGAAGAGATCGGAAAGATAATCTTTTAAAGATCAATAAAAATCCTGTTTAACACAGGATTTTTATTATTTATTGACAAATTTAAATCTATGATTTAGAATATAAAAGCTCTTTAAATCCTAATAATGAAAGGAGATATTAGATGAAAAAACTTTTGATTGTCTGGCTGGCACTGTTTTTTTCTTTAAGTCTCGTGTGGGGAGAAGAAACCATAAAACTAAGGATCCTGGGACAAGCGCCTCTTACCCCTCCGGTAACCGGAGAAACGATGGCAAAAAGAATTGTGGCAGAACACATTGAAAGTATTCGCGAACTCGAAGGAGAAGAAATCTTCTTTGCCATTGCAAAACAATTAAAAAATGCGGGGGTTAAAAAAGAAATACTTCCTCCGGGAACCAAAATGAAGTGGATGCTTTTTAAGGACAGGAACGGAAAAGTAAGAAACATCCAAAACGTAGAGTGGGCTGGCGATAAACCGGTTGAGGCCTTTTGCTTAGAGATTATCTGCAATGAAAAAGTTTACCGTCTGGCAATCCCCCAAATCTGCGGTAATATCTCGCTTATAGAAATCAAAAGGGTAGAACCGTTACCGCAACCAGAGCCCCAAAAGCCAGAAGAGCCGCAATCACAAAAACCAGTTGAGCCGCAAAAACCAATAGTTACTCCTCCGGTAATTAATGTTCCTCAACTAATAGCACAAAAAAGCAGGCCCAATTTCAAAATTAAAATTGGGCCGTGGATTCCCGCTGAACCAATGATTTTTTCGTATGAAAATACAGAAATCGATATGGGTGCTCAATTTGTTGATTATTTACCGAAATACGAAAAATTTCTAATCTGCGAGAGTGGAGAAACTGCTGTTATCTACCTTAATGAAAAAAACTTCCCCTATCAAACCAGGGATAGTGTCTGGCTGAAAAAACAGCGCTCACTCCAACAATTGGGTTGGTCGGGAATTCAATTCAGTATAGGAGTAGAAGGAAGGATTTGGAAGGGGCTTTGGCTTGGCGTAGATTATTATCAAAGCAGAAAATTCAAAATCAGTATTTCCGAAACCCTAGAGAATATGTATTTTAAGAATGTCGAGTATGTTGGTTACTATACTGCTCCTCCTCAATCTTCTATTTTCTGTCCGCCACAGTATCACATTTACTCAATGAAACTGAATCGCCACCTCTATAACCTAGAGACAAATTATACTTTTATGTCCAGAGAGGTTGATTTTCTGTTAAGGTACTACCTTAACCTTGGTCCGTCTTCGTTTTTTGCTGCTACGGGACTCGCCGTGCAGCAATTAGAAGAGAAAACAAAAGAACAATTTTTGTTTGATGTTCTTCTTCCATTCAAAGATGAAGTTATTGCCGAAGAAGAAGAAACTAATTACTACTCAAAAGACAAGGGGTTCAAAAAGACCTGGATAGCAGGAATAGGAGCAGAGCTTAAATTTAATAAATATCTGTCTGTAAGCGTGGAGGGCGCTTACAGAAAATTTCCAGAAAGAAAAGAGGTATATCCGGGTATCATTTCGGATGTGCCACAATTTGCTATGAACTTTAAAAATGAGCCGTGGCGGGCAACTGCCACGCTCAATCTCATTTTTTAAAAAAAACAATAAGGGACGTTTTAAAAACGTCCCTATTTTTTCCTCTCAAAAACACTTTCTATTGTTTTTTTAAAATGCTATCATTAAAATTGAAAGGAGGGTTATTGGAATTTAAAAATTATAAATTTGCCAAATGCCGTAGATTTCGAATGGTAAAGTTTGCACTTAAATCTAAAATTAACTTTCTTTTGGTTAATGCTAAATCATTAATCCCGTATACCGAGAAAAAAGCCCTGCACTAATGCAGGGTTATCTTTTTTATCATCTTTCTTACTAACGCGCTACTTGACTGGATTTTTCCTCCGCCGACCCCGAAAACCATTTTAATTTTGTACTTTTTACAAATGTCTGCCTCCGGAGTATTCTTTAGCTTCCGATCTCCTCCCTTAGCAAAAATGTCCGGCTTTAGTTTTTCTAGTGTTTTGCAAACCGACTGGTCCCTATCTATGCACGGAACAACCCTATCAATGTATTTAATGCTTTCTAAAATTTCTCTTCTTTCCTTAAACGACATAAAAACAAAGCCCTTTTTGTTCTTCAGAAATCTGTCAGAATTCAAAATTACATAAAGCTTATCGCCAAGTTTTTTAGCTGCCTTAAACTGCCGAACATGACCAACATGTACTGGATCATATCCGCCCGAAACCGCAACAATTTTAAGTTTTTTCTTCTTCATTTCTATTCTTTATTCCTTCTTTTTGTCAATTTGATCCAACTTCAATGCCTTAAATCCGCAATAAACCACCAGTACTATCACTAAAAAGTCTATTAAAACGCTCAAAAAATCTCCCCAAAGAATATGTATTTTACCAACCTTTAAAGCTGCGGATTGTAGACCCGCTGCCGAACCAAGAACAACTCCAATTATCGGATTAATAATGTCGGTTACCAAAGCAGAAACCAACTTTGAAACCGCACCGCCCAAAATAAAACCAACCGCTAAACCAACCACCCCCTGACTACGAATAAATTCAATGAATCCTTTCATATTAAGTATTAATTACATTTTCATTTTATCAAAATTATTTAAAATAAAAAGTTTCAATAAAAATCAAGACGTAAAATTGCATCCTTGCCAAACTTCATTTTTAGCAAAAAGGGCGCCGACAAATCCGCCGAGGCCTACTTTATACGACGAGAAGGGCAAGTTGACTGAGAACAAATAAACCTACCACAAATAATTTTACTGTACGGCATTAAAACGGTTCTGCTCCACCAAATAAGTGACGCGCCGCAAACTGAACATCTGCCATATTCTGCCTCTTCTTTGCCATCGAAGACGCCGCATCTTTTACGTGTACCGTGAAACCCACTCTTTTCTGATTTTCTCGAATCGACGTAATTCCTGCGCTTTTTCATTCTTGTCACCCCCTTATTGATTTTCTTGCCTTTCAACAAGGTTTTCATTATAGAACACAATTCATATATTGTCAACGGTAAATCTGAGTCAGCAAGAGCAAATATTAATTAACTAGAAATTAATAATGATACAGAGTGGTATATTCGCTAATTAAAACAAAGTTGTCCATTCTTATAACCATCCTTCATTTTTATTTTTAAAAATTTCTTAATCTGCTTAATACGAGTTTTTCTGCTTCCGCTAACAACGCAAATTATTATTTTACTTTTTTTAACAACCTCTAAAATGGTTATAATAAATAATCGATTAATAGCATCGACAAAGTTCTTATTTATGTCCCATAAATATTCCTTTTTTAAATGCACGGAAATTGAAACGGGAACAAAAATTAAAGCATCAAGATGTTTAAATGATTCAAACATTAATTTTCTGGATTCATCAATAAAGTGCTTACCAATCTTGCCCGCTTCATGCTGGTATAAAGAATAAACAAAATTATCTATCAGACATCTATCAAAAATAACATTTCTTCTTTTGTTGCTTTTAATCTGTTGATAAAGAAAATCGCGAATCATTTTCTGGCCAATTTCTGTAGCTTCCTGATTAACTTTTAATTTGTTGTCTCTGATAACGTTGCGATAAGTTTCCTTTGGTGAAAAATATTGAGGAAACGCCAAAAGAAAATCTTTAAGAAGGGTTGTCTTTCCGGTATTTTGGGGTCCGGTAATCGCCAAACGCATAATTAAAAATTAATCTTTACTAAATTTATTTACGGCTGAAATAATTCCTCGGGCAAAAATCGAACGCTTTTAACTTCCGGAAATTGTTTTGCCGTCGCCTCAATTTGAAACCACAAAATTCCTACCCGACAAGAACCTCCACCAGACCTATTTTTTAAATCCTCAAATTCTAAAGTTAAAATACCATCTCTCAAAGAAGCTCCCTTCAAGGAAAAGCCTTCCAGCGGATATTCTGTGGTTATCCCCTGTTTTCTTTCATCTTCGCTAAGCGCGCCTTGAAGTAACAATTTTATCGTATCTTGAATTGGCGTCTTGGTAACGGGAATTAATCTTTCAACACCAACCAATCCTTTTCTACTGCACAGCACGTTGCCTGACTCGTCTTTATCTAATTCTGGATTATAGTAATAAAGCATTACTTTTCTGCCGGTTTTTTCCAAAACAACCGGGACGCGAAGCTGGTCAGCGTGGGTGGGAAGGCCCGAGGGATTGTCTTTTTCTAAAACCAAAAGCCCCTTTTGTTTTTCTGAAATTGAAAAATTTAATTCTGCTTCAAAAGAAACAAAATTTTCGGTCATCCAATCTTCTTTTGTCTGAGCTACTGCAGTTGCGATTAAGTTGTTATTTGCATCAAAAAGCTTCACCGGAAAACTCGCCTCAAAAAACCATAATCCCCTCGCTTGCCCCCTAATAATCAACGGGCTTTTTACTACTTGGTTTGGCCGCGGCGTTTCGATTCTGATTAAATTCATCTTTTCTAATTCATTACCAATATCTTCTGTAAAAATTCTCCCATCGGGCGTCTGACATTTTCTTGGATATGACTCCACAATCGCAAAACCCCGACTAATGCATTTATCAAAATCGGTAATATCAATAAATGAATTCTTGGAACCATTTTTATTACTGACCAAGGCAAAAATAATCAATGCAAGCATTATTATGGCGACAATAACAGGGATTAAAAATGTTTTTTTCATAAAATTTATTTAAGAATTATTTTGTCGTTTCTGTCGGTATATTTTCCTCCACCAATACCTTCCGCTATAAAACCCGAATAAAACACCAGCAATAATTAAAACAATCGTAAATATCAAATGAATATTTAGCAACTCCTCCCAGCTAAAACCAAAGCTATATTTTTCAAAATCACGATTTAGCAGGTTTAAATACGGAATTTCAATTAACGCATGCACCAAAAACTGCAGCAAGATTCCAAAAACGATGAATAAAAATATATAAATTCTTTTTTTCAACATGTGGTATGAATCAGGGCATTAACGCGCTTTCCAAGCTTAACTTGGCAATTAAAGATTTCCACTGCGTGGGGCGTCTCGACAATAACCAATTCAGACTTTTTGACTCCTAACTTTTTTAATGAATCTTCATCAACCTCCATCGCTCCATTCTGGCCGGTTCCGATAATAATAATTTCCGGATTATTACTTAAAAGTTTTCTAATTTCCCAGTCTCCGATTTTATGTGAAGTCCCGAAAATTTTCTTCAGTTTTTTATAATCGCGCTCCTCAATTTTTTCACCAACAATCAAAACCTGCTGATATTTTTGATTATCAATAATTATTTCACCAAAATGTGTTGAATTAATAAGGGGCATATGCCAGCTATTTTATCTTTTAAACGCTTTTCTCAATTCTTCTTTGGCTTGGTTTAAAATCTTTTTTTGCTGCGCAGGAAGGTTTTTACCTGCACGGTTTATATAAAAATTAAGCATGGACATTGCGGATTGAAACGGTTTTGCCTTACGTCTATTGCTTAGTTCTGCTGACTTTTTTAAAGATAAAGCAATCCTGCGTGGGCTTTCCCAGGTAAAAACTCCGTATTCCAAATCCAAGGCATTACTTTCTTTGGTTACTTTCGCTGACCAATTTTTATTCTTGCTAGCCATCTCGTTTTGGGGGTTGCTATTTAATGAATCGTCTCACCGATATCCTAGTCGGAAATTTGCTTCAATACTCACCAATAATACGGTTTCCATTTTAATAAGGACTACTTATAGGATGTGTAAATTTATCTAAAAAATAATCCCGAAAATAACGATTACCGGGAGTAATTTTATTACTAAAATTCTTTTTTTGTTGGCGATGGGTACTCATTTTTCTTTTTTAAAAAGATCCTCTAAACATCTTTCGATTGCCTTATAAGCCTCGTTCTCCTCAATTGCCGAACTTTTTTCTTCGTAAACTTTCTGATATAAATTGAGCTTTTCATCAAAAATCCCGCTAATAATTTTTTCCATTTTTTCGTATTCTTCCACTATCTTATTTTGATTTTTTTTCTGGGCATACTTTTTAAATTCCTCTAACTGTAGCGAGATTTCGTTTAGAAGAATGAATTGAATATGGTGTTCAGCTAACTTCTTATGGGCATTAGCAGTAGATTTCTGAAGAAAGCTCTGCGTCCAAAGATCAATCACCTCAATAAACGTTCGGTAATCTACGCCTATCACCACTTTCGGTACGTTAGTTTTTTCGCCCCTCAAACTAAATGTTTCTGATTTAAAATACTTAATGGTGCCCATTCTTCCTTTGTCGATATTTTTTTTGATTTTTTCGAGTTTTTCTCTTATTTTCTCCGCATCGCTGGTCAAAGTAACATCAACGGCTAATGCCAAAAGGGATGAATGAGATTCATCTTTTAAAAACTCAACAATTAAATCAATACCATTTTTGATGTCATCATAGCGCGATGTTTTAATTGTCTGGGCACTCTCTCCAAACCATAAAGCTCTTTCGCCTTGATCATATATTATTGACTCAAAAATCCTAGCAAGTCTCCTTGCTTCTTTTTGTTCAAAAGTATCTTCTTCTTCAAATTTTTTCTCCCAGGACCTCACCTCTTCTAAATCATTTTTTACGGCTTCTTCAGAATAAAGATCTTCAAAGTCTTTTTCGTTAATGGTGTCCTTAACCAAAACCTTTTCAGCTATTTCTTCTGCTTTATTAATTAATTCTTTTTCTTCGTAAACATCCTCTGGGGTTCTTTCTCGAAACATATATTAAAATTATAAAGGAAAATATAAAAGAAAACAATTTTTAGGCCAAGAGATTTTATAAATGAATGCTTTTTAAAATCACAATATAGAGACAAAATGCTACTGACAAATCAAATCAATTGATTCCATTTCTTCTAATGGAATGGCGGGCTTTGGGGTGTTATATTTTACCTCCCTATTTTCCGGAATCTCCGCATTATTCATTTTTAAAACGGCAACTTTCTTCATCCAGTCGTCAAAACTTCTCCAAGAAACATTATCCGAACTTAATGCCTTTTCGTATTCTTTCCACCAAACAACCTTGGTTCCACCAAGATAAGCATGGGAAACTAAAATCATGCTATCGGGATTTTTTAGAATACCCTCCTCAACAACCTTTCCAAAATCTTCGGCAGTGGCTCCTCTTGCCCATAAACTATAATCACATAATGAACCTGAACCCATATCTTCAAAAACTATGTTCGAGACAGAAATAATTTTGGTCCTATACTCCAAAGGAGAATAAATTACTGCTCTTATCTCTTGGGTTCCCCTTGCTAAAATATAGTCTATACCCAAATCATCTGCTATCTTAGGGGTGTTTTCGTCATAGGCAAAATATCTGCTGCCAAAAACTCTCATCGGTTTTCCGGTAACCGACTCTACTGTTTCTTTTGTCCTTTTCATAAATTGATACTGCTTATCGTAAGGCATATCCCAAAAAGGATCACCCGCACACAAACCGGCTATTTCGTAGCCTTTTTCAGCTAATCTTTTGAAAACCGCAGGGTATTCCTTAAGTACATTTTCTTGCGTGCCAATTAATGCCGTCATCCCTCTTTTGTCCAACTCTTTCTCCCAATGCAAAATTCCTTCTATTTTCTCAAATTCTACCAACATAATCATACCGTTGATTTTTTGCACTTTATTGATTTTATGTATACCGAAACCAACTAAAAAGATAACTATTATCACAGTTATCGTTGTTGTAATAATTTTTTTCATATTTTTATCTATTTAATAATTTTAATTGCTTTACCTTCGATTATCGCTCTACTAATTTTCTTATAAGCAGAAGATAAAATTCTTTGGAATGTGCTTTGAGATGTTTTCATTAGCTTGGCTGCTTCAATTTGGTCTAAATTTTTTATATTCTTTAATCTTAAAGCCTCTACCTCTTCGGCGGTTAAATCAACTTCATCCAAAAGCCTCATTGGTACGCCTTGGGGTTTATAATAAGTGACTTTGGGATTAAATCTTATTCTTCTGCAAAGCCGCGGTCTTGTCATACGATTTGATTCTAATATATTATTAAGATTATGGGGAGAGCCCCGACATTTTGTCGGGGCCCTTCTTATTTCTGGTCCCTTAGGAGTTTTAATTCTTCCTCGGCTACTTTCAACTCTTCTTTAAGGGCCCCAATCTCTTCTTCTAATGCGGCTTTTTTGTCTTGTTTTGTCCAATTTTTAAAACCATATCTTGCTCCTACACCTCGCCTTAATCTCAAACAACAAGGACCGAGACCCCATCCAGTGCCGGGTCCCAAACCCCAGGGACCAGTACCATCAAATCTTGGCATACTTTTGTTTTTGGTTTAATAATAATTAAAACGACCTTTATATTATGAGTATATATTCATAATAATCGTTTGTCAATAGCGGGGGGTGGGGATTAAAAACAAAAAAGCGCGAAACGAAAAATTTCGTGCTTTTAGGCTCTTTTGTAGTCCCCGCCTACTGGCAGGCAGGTTTCTCGGTCGCCAATTAAGGCAGGGGCGGAGAGAATCGAACTCCCACCAATGGTTTTGGAGACCATTATTCTACCATTAAACTACGCCCCCAGATTTTATCTCTAAGAAATAATTATTAATTTCCAAATAACTATTTCTTTGTCTCTTTGTGCAGGGTGTGTTTTTTACACCACTTGCAAAATTTCTTAAATTCTAATTTTTTCTCCACGCTTTTTTTATTACGTCGAGTGTGGTAATTAATATGTTTACATTCGCTACATGCTAATTTGACAATATACTCTTTTTTCATAATTTGATTTAGGTTAATATAAACGATTTTTGCTTGAGCCCAGGGGCGGAGTTGAACCGCCGACCTCATTCTTACCAAGAATGTGCTCTAACCAACTGAGCTACCTGGGCAAATTGGGCCGGGGAGGATTCGAACCTCCGTAGTCCGAAAGGACCCCAGATTTACAGTCTGGTGCATTTGGCCGCTCTGCCACCGACCCTTTCAAAACCCTATCCCCAAAATTTAAACCGGTTCTTTGCATTTTAGCTCAACGGTTTCAAAGCCATCCGTCGGACTCGAACCGACAACCTACGGTTTACAAAACCGTTGCTCTACCGTTGAGCTAGGATGGCATAAAATTTTACCCAACAAGCTCGGAGTGCTTAAAAACTTATTAAATTGAAAAATCTGGATGGTTATTATTTCCGTTTTTTGTTTCTATTTCTTCTTCAATGTTCTTTCTTTTATGTCTTAATCGACTAACTAACTTTGCTAAAACATTATCCAGCTTTAATACCCAAATTTTTATTTTTCTTAAAATTTTTTCAAGTAAGGGAAAAATTTTAAGATGAAAAAAATCATTGGCAAGCATCCTATTCTTAAGTTTTTGCAAAAACCCATATAAAGAAATCTCTTCAAAAGAATGACGCGGATATCTTAAAAGAATGGGGACCTTGCGAAAAAGAATAAACAAAATCCCCAAAACACTAATTCCAAAAATGATTTGAGCAACAAGAATAAGCATAAAATTAAAGTTCGTATCTAATAAAATCTCCCACCTTGATATTTTCTCCCAATTTCGCAATCTTTTCGTCTATTATATCTTTAACGGTAATTTGGGGGTTTTTTACAAACGGTTCCCTTAAAAGACTTTCTTGGTCCGGAGAATTCATTCCGGCAATATGCATTGCCAAATTATGTGCCAATTCCTGAAAGTCCTGATTTCTTGCTACAAAATCGGTTTCACAGTGAAGTTTTAAGAGAACGCCGATTTTTTTATTACTGTGAATATATGCTTCAACAATCCCCTCTTCTGCTTTTCTTTCAGATTTCTTCATTGCGGTCAAATGACCCTTCTCCGCTAAAATTTTCAACGCCTCTTCCTCATTGCCCCTTGTTGCAATTAAAGCATTCTTACACTCCATCATTGAAGAACCGGTTCTTTCGCGAAGTTTTTTTACTTTTTCTACTGAAATCATAATAAAATTTTAATCTGTTAATACCTCTTCGATTTTTTTAACTAAATAATTTATAGAAGAAAGAGATTCATCGTTAGCCGGAATAGGATAATCAACAAGCGTAGGATCGCTATCCGTATCTGCTAAAGCAATAACGGGAATGTTTCTCTTTTTGGCTTCTTTTATTGCCGCTGAGTGCGCCTTTATGTTTAAAAGAAAAAGAGCATCCGGTAGCTTTTCTAAATCTCTTACTCCGTCGAATCTCTTCTTTAACTTTTCAATCTCGCGTTCGAAGCTTAATTGTTCCTTTTTGGTGTACATTTTTAACTCTCCCTCGTTCATTTTTCTTTCCAATTCAAGGTAATAATCTATTCTTTTACGCAAATTTTTAAAGTTTGTTAAAAGCCCACCTATCCAACGCGAAACCACAAACGGCATCTTAAGTTTCTTGGCTATTTCCCGAATAACTGCCTCACCGTGAGGCCTTACTTCTACAAAAAGAACTTTTCCTCCTTTCTTTTTAAGGTCTACAAGGAATTCTATGGCTTTTTGCAACTCTTCGGCTGTTTTTTGTAAATCAATAATATAAATACCACCTTTTATTCCGTATATATAAGGCTTCATTTTGGGATTCCATAAAGACTTCTTATGGCCAAGATGAACATTGGCCCTAAACATCTCTTCTATGGTTGACTCGGAAATTATTGATTTTTTATCGCTGGTTGGTGAACTACTACTAACGTCGATCATTTTAGATAAAGTTTTGATTTAATATTTACAAAACAATAAAATGGATTTAAAAAAATATTGGTTAATTCTCTAATTAACGTTGTTAAATCTTATCATAATTATAAAAATGGTGCAATATTTATCAATAACATTCTAAATTTATTGACTAAAGGATATTTATAGTATATCATTAAACTCGTTATGAAGAAAGACATCCATCCTCAGTATTTTAAAGAAGCAATAATTCGCTGTTCGTGCGGAAAAATTTTTAAAATTAGCTCAACAAAACCAGAAATGCAAATAGAGGTCTGCAGTTCGTGTCATCCGTTTTATACTGGACAGGAAAAAATTATTGATACCGCTGGCCGGGTAGAAAAGTTCCAAAAAAGATTAGCAAAACAACAACAGATGGAAAGTAAAAGAGTATTGACTAAAAAAAAGAATAAAAATGGAGGCAGAAAAAAATAATGTTATTATAGAAATAAGGGCGGGTGTTGGCGGTGATGAAGCCGCTCTTTTTGCGGCTGATTTATACCGCATGTACGCAAAATTTGCAGAAAAACAGGGGTGGCAAGTAAAAATCCTTGAATCAAGTACATCAACGTTAAAGGGTTTTAAAGAGATTATCTTTCAAATATCGGGAAATGGCGCTTATAATCTTCTAAAACAAGAAGGCGGCGTACACCGCGTCCAAAGAATACCCGAAACTGAAAAAAGCGGAAGAATTCATACTTCTACTGCTTCGGTGGCGGTATTACCCCAAATCAAACAAGAAGAGATAGAAATTCGTCCCAACGATCTAAAGATAGACACGTATCGGGCATCTGGTCCTGGCGGGCAATACGTCAATAAAACAGAATCGGCAGTAAGAATAACGCATTTACCAACGGGAATCACTGTTTCTTCTCAAACCGAAAGAAGCCAAGGCGCAAACAAAGAAAATGCAATGAATATCCTGCGCTCAAGACTCTATGCATTAAAAGCCGAACAAGAATTACAAAAAATCGGCCAGCAAAGAAATATTCAAATAGGCACAGCAGACCGTTCGGAAAAAATAAGAACCTATAACTTCCCCCAAGACAGAATCACCGACCACCGAATCAAAAAAGAATGGCACAATATTGAAAGAATACTGGACGGAGATCTTTGGCCAATTATAAAAAAATTCCAAAAATCAGAAAAATAAAAAAGATTAACACCCACCTAGTTTACTTTTTTAATTATCCCGCTTATCGGGATATTTTTTTATCCCTTCTCTAAAATATCGATTTGCTCTTGAATTTGCTTTGCTAAATCCATAATTTGGTCTCCGTAAAATGCTAAATAGGATTTATTCCAGTTTGCTCCGGCAAGATACATCATTGCCGCTTTCCATTCCGCATTATAAGTCTTCTGGTCTGCGCCTTTGTTTGCCAAGTAAAGCGCTGCGGCAACAAAAGAATCTTTAATGTTCCAGGGAGAAGGCGGATTGTTGCCAGTAATTTCTGCTATTCTACTTTCATAGCCGAGCCAGGTTGCGGGAAGCATTTGTGCAGGCCCCATTGCTCCGCCCCACCCATACCATTGCTTTTTAGAAACTGGCTGACTATCGGGGTCAAGATTGAGTTTTTGACAAATCTGTAAATAATACGGCCTTTGACTGGGTTTCATATCTACTCTCCAAGTGCCCGTTCCCACATTTTTACCTAATCCCGATTCGCGGCTTAAAACCGCCAAAAGAAACGCCGGCCTTACTCCCGTATATATGGATGCAAACTTAGCAAATTTATAAGCATCTTCAAATCTTAAAGATTTTCCGTCTACCATCCCTTTTAATTCATAAAGTCTATTTTTAATCGCCTCTATGTCTAATTGGGTTCTTTTCATTAATTGAGAAAAAAGTGCCTCCTGTCCTTTTGTCTGTTCTAAAAGCGTCTTTTTATCTTTTTTTGCTTTTTCTAAATTAGCTCTTTGGCGGGCCTGGATTTCTTGTAGGGCCAAATGTTCTTCTTTTTCTTCGCTTAAATTAGATTTCTCTCTTTCTGTCTCGGATTTTAGATTATAAATTTTATTCAAGAGTTCCTGAACCTGAAACTGAAAATTTTCTAAAAGATTAATCTCGGTCAGAAAATCGGAAAAACTTCCCTTCTTTAAAACCATTTCTAAAAGAGAAACGTCATCGTATTTGCTTATTTCTCTAATAACTTCTGCAAGCGTAGCTTTCTCTAATTCCACCCCCCTTTCTATTTCTTTTATCGATGCTTCTTTCTCTCTTATCTGAGAATCCAGCTTCCGAATAATCAAATCAATTCTTTTAATTTCCAATTCGGCCTTATTAATTTCATTGTCAAGTGTATTTATCTCGTTTTCCAGTGTCTTCGCCTTACCTTGATTAACAATTATTGCTTCTCTGTACTGCGATATTTTATCCTCTAATTCTTTAATTTTTGCTTCCATTTCTGCTTCTTCCGGTGAAATCGGCGCTGCCAACAAAACAAAATTAAAAGCCAGCAAACTGGCTAAAATCATTGCAAATACTAAGAAAATTTTTAGTTTTCTAAATATAAACATTTTATTGTTGGACATTTTCCTTGTCTTCTTCTGCGCCTTCTTCTTTAATTTTTTCGGTCTTTTCTCCAACAACTTCAATTTCTTCAACTTTTTCTTCGGGTTTTTCTTCAAGGGCTTTAAGCTCTGCCTCTGTTCGCGGAGGAATTACCGTAACCACAACTTCTTCTTTTTCTTCTAGAATTTTCACTCCTGGAGGTAAATTTAAATCTTTAACCCTAATGTGTTTATCAAAGGAATCAATGCCAGAAATATCTACTTTAATTTCACGGGGCAAATCTTTAGGTAGCGCTTCAATTTCTACTTCGGTTAAATTTTTAACCAGCACACCATCCAAAGTTTTTACTGCCGGCGCCTCTCCTTCAAAAACCAAAGGTACTTTTGTCTTAAGCATCTTGTTGAGCGCAACCTGATAAAAATCAACGTGCAAAGGAATATCATTAACCACATCCATGGCAATATCGTGAATTAAAACATTTTTTACTTGATCGCCAATCTTTAACCTGATTAAAGTACTTTCTCCCGCTTCTTTAAAAACCCTTTTAAAATCTTTCATATTAATCCTTATTGCTATCGACTTATGACCGGGACCGTAAACAATAGCCGGAATAAACCCTTTTTCGCGAAGGGCTTTTAATTTTTTGCCAAACTCTTCTCTGATTTCAGCTTTTAATTCTATGGCCATAATTTTTGAGTTTATCAAAATTTAATTTAAAATGCAACCAATTTAAATAGAAAAAGCCAATTTTATATCTTTTGGCTTTTTGTTTAAACAAATAAATTATATTCGATTCTTGCTATTAAATAAAATAATTTTTTTTGTCACTACTTTTTTGGTTCTTTCAACCACCGACTCAAGAATTTTATAGGGCCTCACCTCATCAGGAAAATCCCTGATTGTCGTCGAAAGTGCATCGCGGTAAGCAACTCTAAGCTCGGTATTAATGTTAATTTTTACTATTCCCAACTCAATTGCTTTTTTAATATCGCTTTCTTTTGTGTCTGACCCGCCGTGCAAAACCAAAAAAGTATCTGGCACGGCCTTTTTTATTTCTCTAAGCCTACCCAAAAAAAGTTTTTTTGATTCTGCTTGAATGCCATGCAAATTTCCAATTACAACAGCAAGTGCATCAATCCCCGTTTTTTGAACAAATTCTCTGGCCTCCCCCGGTTTGGTTAAATCTTCTTCTTTGATTTCAATCTTTTCTTTATGAATTTCCGACCCTCCTCTTAAATAACCCAGCTCTGCTTCAATAATAATCTCCGGATTTTTCTTTTTGGCATAATCAAAAACCTTTTTCGTCTGAATAATATTTTCCTCCAGGCTTAATCCTGAACCATCGAATTGTACCATATCGTAACCTCCGTCAATTGCTTCCATTGCACTTTCGAAGCTTTTACAATGGTCAGCGTTCAAAATTACAGGAATCCTCGCCTCTCTCTTCCAGGCACAAACCAAAGCCGCTACCTGACTTAATCCCAAAAACTTCCTTTCGCTTTCAGAGGTAGCGATAATTACCGGCGAATTCAATTCTTGGGCAACTTCTATGATTGCCTTAATTTGCTCGGCAGTTGAAACATTGAATTGACCAACAGCATACTTTCCTTTTTGAGCGTTTTTGAAAACTTCTTTTAAGGGTATTTTAAACATTAATTAATTCTTCAATAAAACCAATGATAAAACTAGAAGCCAACGCGACTGCTAAGCCTATCAGTGTCCATTTGAGCATATTTTTTCCTTTTTTAAGCCTCTCTCTATCATCAACGGAAGTTAAAATAATAATTCCCGAAATAATAATCATAATTGCTGCTAGGCTAATGGCAATCATTCTGATCAAACCACCCAGAGATTCCAAAATTGCTCGCATATCGCTTTGTTTTAAGGGGTTTTCAAAAATTATTGGCGCTCCTTCCTTGGGTTCCCTAACCTCTACATCTACTCTATCCACCATTTCATCTCCGGCAGCATTATAACAAGTTAAGATAAAAACATAATAGTTATTGGTTAAAGGGGGGGCTGTATAAATACCGCCGGTTGCTAACTTTAAGCCAGACCATCCCGTACCGCTTGCCACGCAAGAGGTGGCATTGGTAACGTCATATTTGATTTCTACTGCGGAATTATAATCAACAACTAAGCCATAAGTGGTATAACTTCCTTTTCCCGCCTCTCTTGCTGATAATTTTACCGTAGGTCGCGGCGGATACTTTACATTAACAGCCACGCTGTCCCAACCTCTTCCACCAGAATTATAGCAATCCAAATTATATCTTTCATAAGAAGTAATATTTGTAAAAACCTGCGTCCCTCCCTGGGGCGAAATCGGACCAGACCAACCGTCGCTGGCTTCACAAGTAGTGCCAATAGCTGCATTCTCTACTGTCCATTTCAACTCTATGCTTTTCCCATAATCTATTGTTATTTCGGAGGTATTATAAGTTCCACCCGCTTCTCTAACCTGAAGATCAACTTTTGGAGCTAGCGGGAACCTCACTATTACCGTCACTGTCTTTGAGGTGCTGCCGCCGGGATTGGTACAGATTAAAGTATATTTTTTATCGGATGTAAGTTGAGTAATTATTTGACTTCCTGTTAGAGATTTTGGACCAGACCAATCATCTTTGGCTTCGCAAGTAGTTTGCGCAAGAGAATCAACTGTCCATCGTAATTCTATATCTGTGCCATAATCAATAGTTATAATATTACTAAAATTTCCGTCTTTTGGTCTAACCTCTAGTTCTACAATGGGCAGGGGTATTTCGGGGAAAACAGTAACAATTACCGTATCTTTTGTGCTGCCGCCGGCATTAAAACAGGTTAAAGTAAACTCATATCTTTCGCCCGGCAAAGAGGTTCCGCCCGGTAAAGGACCAATAATCTCCCAACCGCCACCGGGATTTTTTGAACCATTCCACCAAGCTTCTGCAGTAGAAGGGAAAGCACTTGCCTCGCACGAATCCGGCTTATCTCCAACATATTCCCAACGTAAAGTAACTTTAGAATTATTAGGAACGGAAATTGATTCTAAATAAGGACCGTTTTCATAACTGACCATAAGGTTAAATCTTGGCGGAGAAGGCGGGGCCCCAACCGAAATAGTAACGCTATCCGATCTCGTTCCCCCCGGACCAGTACAACTTAAAGCGTAAGTATAATTAGCAGACCCGGTTAAATTTCCAGTTGGCCAGCTACCACTAGGAACATTCTTGCTTCCGCTTGATGTCCAATTTACCGGCCCGGCCGAAGGAGTACAACTGGTAGCGTTTGTTACTGTCCAGCGTAAAGTTGTTGAAGTATTATACTCTAATTGCGTGGAATCCGCGTTTAAATCAACTATTGGAGGCGGAGGCGGATTAACCGTTATTGTGGTCCTTGCTTCGGTAGCCACGCCTCCTCTTTCAATAATTACTTTAGCAGTATAGGTTCCGGCTTTAGAATATGTTGTATCGCAAACATTAGCCGGAGCAGAAACGCTTAAAAGATTGGTATTGTCCACTTTATAGGCATATCCCGAAGTAATATTTGTATTTGTATCTGAACGATTACAATAAAAAGTGTAATTAACCGTCCCAAGTGCTGTGCCGCCAGTTACGTTCCCGGTCAAAACCACGCCAGATAACGGTTCGTTACCCGAATTAGGACTAGCAGAAATTGAACCGTATAATGTTGGAGGCTCAACAATAACTATTACCGTATCCGTTAACATTCCTACAGAAGTAGCGCACTCAAGAGTATAATAATAAGTTTTAGCTACGGTTAAATTTCCAGTTGATTCTTGACCCGGCGAAGTTTTCGTTCCGCTCCAATCACCTTTCATGGTGCAAGGCGAAGCTCCGGAAAATGTCCAACGGATCTCTGCGGCACTGTTATAGGGTATGGTTATTGACCAATCTGACCACTCGGTAGTACCAAGAGGACGAACTTTTAAATCAACCGCAGGAACGGGGCTAGAAACAGTCACCGTTCTTCTTTCTTCTGCGGCAATACCCCCTCTTTGCACAATTGCTTTAGCCAAATAGGTGCCGATATTTGCATATATTTCGTCGCAGATTCCATTGGGCGTGGTAACCGTAGTTGAATTGGTTCCGATTACACTATAGGCATAACCAGGAATAATTTCTGTTGAGGAGTCGTTTTGTGCATTACAATAAAAATAATAGTTGATTGAACCTGTTGCGGTACCCGAAACCGTAGCGGTCATAGCTATACCCGTCAATGGCGCGCTCCCGCCGTAAATAATTGCTCCATTGCTATCAAGTGTGTTCAAAGAAACACTAAGGGTGGCGGTTTGAGCAAAAACTGATCTCAAAAATAATCCCAATACCAACAGAGCAACGCTCAACAAATATAATAATTTCTGTTTCTTGTTCATGTTTTAATTTTATTTTAAATTAATAATTCCTTTGTTGAAATTATTAATCATCAGCTTTTCTAAATTTTCTCCTCCCATGTATTCTTCAAAAATATGATTCCACAATGCTTCCTGATGATGATAAAGATATTTGATGCGCTGCTCTTTCTGGACCAAGGCCATTGCATTATCTACCAAGTCAAAACTCACTAATTCTTCCTGTTTTAATTTGTTTTTAAAGAATCCGCCTACCCAATCAACGTCTAGCCAGATTTCTAAATCAATATTTTCAAACCTTTCTCCAAAACGACTGATATCTCTTTCCGCTTTTTTCCAATGAAGGGCTTCGGGGCTTACATGAGGCAAAAATAAGCGTTCATCATTGGGGTTGTCTTTTGCCAAATATCTCTGGATAATTAACCAATCAGCAATATTTTTACTTGCCCCCGGCAATACTTCTCCTTTTAAGAACGAAGTTAACTTTTCGCCAAAACTATTTTCCTGCGCCTCTTTTTCAAATAGCTGAGAATAAAAACCTAACTCGTGTAAATAATGTAAAATTAGAGAAAAAAGACGCACCGTTTCTCCGGGGGTATCTATTTTAATGGGAATAACAAAAATTACTCCCAGTTCTTTTAGATGGCTAATATTATGATATTTTTTACCCATAAACTTCTCTGCTATTTTTAACCACTTACCCGATAAAACCCTTAATTCTACTCCCTTATTCTCAAAATCCTGACCAGCCAATTTCTTATAAGCATAATCAAAGGTCTTATGCATCCATTCGCTGCTTTCTACAAACCTTAAAGCACAAAAAATTTCTATCAGGTCTTCTTTCTCTAAAAGTTCTTCCACGTTTTTATATTTAAGCGCCTTTAAAATGTTTAGCGGTGGATTCTGCCTCAAAATATCTTTTGCTTTTTCTTTTTTTAAGACAAACACCTGCTCGATATTGGCAAGCTCTAAGGCGAAATTAAAAAGTGTTTTTAAACCAACAGCCGTAGTCCCGCTTGGCCTTTTAAATAATCTATAAAGCTTTCTGTCGTCATCTTGCAGTCTGGTAATTAAGGCCCTAAAAACATTTTCAGCTCGATAAGTACGGCACTTTAAAATTCCCAGGGTTTTACTAATTTGACGTTCGTTTTCAACAACAATTTTGTCCAAAACTCCCTTTTTCCCGCTAATCTCCGTCATTAATTTATCCATTTCAACAATTGTTTCTTTTTTGGCTCTTAAAATTTTGGCAAGATATTCTTGTGAGGTCATAAATTTATAATTTTGTTTTGGTAATTTTTAAATTTTTCCAGCGCGATTCTTTTAGATATCTTGATTTGGTTAAAATTCCATTCTTTGCCCCCATTTCTTCTACAACCGCGGTTCCGTTAGCAGTACCCAATCTAATTCCTTCCTCAATTTTCCCCGTCCGCATCAATCCCGAAACAAAACCCGAACCGAAAGCATCTCCTGCTCCGGTTCTATCAACGTATTTCCTTTCCTTAAAAGTTCCTGCGGTATAAATATATCTACCGTCAGAAACAACTACGCCTTTTGGTCCCTTTGTCATCACCACGATTCCTTTCACATATTTATCCAATTTTTTAAAAATTTCTTTTTCTTTTCTAAAGGGCAAACCTGCTAATTTTGCCCCCTCTTCTTGATTTAACAACAAAACATCAACCGCATCTAAAAATTTCTTTAAACCACCAAGGCCTAAAGCAAATTGCGCTGCTCCGGGATTTAAAGCAACTTTTATTTTATTTTTTTTAGCAAAATCAATTACCGGTGCCAATATTTTTGCTGAGTCTCCGGAAAGCCCGGCAATATAAAACCACTTCGCTTTCAAATCTTTAAAAGACAAATCTTTCAGCTTTAAATAATGACAAGCGCCGTTATATACCAAAATAGTTCTTTCTCTGTTAGAAACGGAAATAATAATTGAATAGGCGGTTTTATGGTGAAGATCTTCCGAAATAAAGCTTTTTATTTTCAAGTCTCCCAACTCTTCTCTAATTGCCCTTCCCCCAGAATCTTTGCCCACCTTACCCACATATGCTGTTTTAAATCCTTGTTTTGCAAAAGTTGCGGCAACATTAGTGCCGCCACCGCCGGTTGCAAAAAACAAATCATCGATATAAATCTTTGAACCCAAACATAAACAAACAGCCTGACCGGTTGTAAAATCGCTCTTTCTGAATATTTTAAATTCTTTACTTCTTAAAAATAAATCTCTTGTTGCCGAACCAAAAGTTATAACATCAAACATAGAAATTGCTCGTTTTTTTTAAAACCTCAATTGCTTCAGCGATGTTTTTACTTCTAAAAATATAAGTTCCCACACAGATTAAATTAACGCCGGAACTTATTACTTTTTCAATATTTTCGTTATTAATACCGCCATCAACCTCAATATTTCCTTGGGGCCAAATTTTTCTCAGGGCTTCCACCTTTTCCAACACCCATTCCTTAATCTCTTGTCCGCCCCATCCGGGCTGAACGGTCATCAATAAAACCAAGTCTAAATTCTGCAAAAAGGGCGTAACTGCGACGTAATGAGTTTCCGGATTTAACGCTAACCCAAATTCCTTCTTGAACTTATGCGCTTTTTTCGCCATTTCTTCAATCCCCAGTTCACGATTGATAATCTTTGACTCAAAATGCACAATTATCCTATCAGCAACTTTCAACCACTCATTAAACTCTTTTTCTGGTTCTTCAACCATTAGATGGACTTCAATTTTTATTTTTCTTCCCTTGAGCAGATTTAATTTTTTAAGTTTTTCAATTTCTGCAAAGAACCTCTTACCCCTTTTTGCCCTTCCGGGCACAACGGTATGTGGCCAAGTTTCGTTATTCACAAAAACTCCATCCATAATGTCTAGCTGTATCCAGTTGACACACTTCTCTACCGCAGCAATTCTCTCTTTTACCTCATTAAAGCTATTTACTAAAATGGTGGGAATAATTTCGATTTTCATAATTCCATTTTCTTAATTTTTTCTAGTCTGCGAATGTATTTTTCCTTATTAAAAAATTCCGTATCTAGCCATGTTCTTATTATTTTTTTAGCATCCCTAAAGGACACTGCATGCGTACCCAAGCACAAAACGTTTGCATCCAAATGTTCGCGGGATTGTTGAGCCGATTTTTTGGTAACAATAGAAACTGCCCTAATTCCCTTTATTTTATTTGCCGCAATGGCCATGCCCAAACCAGTGGTGCAAAAAAGGATTCCCTTTCCATTGTTTTCTGCAACTTTTTTTGCTACAGCAAAGGCGTAATCCGGGAAATCGTCTTCTGGTTCAAACCTTGTATTTCCCAAATCCTCATATTCTACTTTTAATTCGCTTAAAAATTCCTTTATCTTTTCTTTAAAACTAAACCCGCCGTGATCAGCGCCTAAGTAAATCATAGGTTTAAATTTTTAAATTTTAAAAATTATTAATAATTTAAGTTTTCTTTAATAATTTTCCCGCCCTCACCACATGCTCGACTAAGGTTTGGGAATATCCCCATTCATTATCGTACCAAACTAAAACTTTAACCAGGTCTCCATCAATTACTTTGGTAAAGTTCAAATCAACCACGCTTGCGGTCGTAATGCCTATCAAATCCGTAGAAACCAACTGCTCATTGGTTACTCCCAAAATACCTTTCCAGTGTTGTTTCTTAGAGGCCTCGATTAAAATATTATTTATTTCTTCCGCCGACGTATTAACGCTAGAAACAAAAGTTATATCAGCCAAAGAAACAGTGGGTACCGGCGTTCTAATTGCAATTCCGTCAAATAAATTTTTAAGGTTTTTTACCACCTTGGTTACGGCAATCGCCGCGCCGGTAGTTGAAGGTACAAGATTTATTGCTCCCGCCCTTCCCCTACGCCAGTCCTTTAAATCCGGACCATCAACAATTTTCTGAGTTGCTGTATAGGCATGAGTGGTGTTTAAAATTGCTTTCTTTATGCCCGGCTTTTCAGATAGTACAGCCACAACTGGCGCAACGGCATTAGTTGTACAAGAACCATTGGAAGTAATTTTAACCTTTGTCATGTCTTTCTCATTGATGCCTAAAATTACGGTTGCTCCCAAACTTAAACTTTCATCATCGTCTTTTGCCGGAGCGCTAATTACTACTCTTTTTGCCCCCGCCTGAATATGCATACTCGCACCCTCAAAGCTTTCAAAAAACCCGGTTGATTCAACCACTACATCGATGTTCATTTCATGCCAGGGCAATTTTACGGGGTCTTTTTCTTGTAAAAATTCAATGCGCTGGTTATCCACAATCAATTTTTTTGCTTTAGTGTCAGCACTGACCTTGTGGTTAAATTCCCTATAGACGCTGTCGTGTTTTAAAAGATAAGCCAAATTTTCCAAATCCCCCAAATCATTGATTGCAACAATTCTTAAGTCGTGTCTTTCAAAAGCTAAACGGAAAAAAGTCCGTCCAATACGACCAAATCCATTGATTGCTACTTTGGTAAACATAATTTTTTAATTTTACTTATTATCTCTTTTTAATTATATCACTTTTTATTTAAATAATTTAGAACTCCGAGTGCCGCAATCGCTCCCTCGGAGACGGCGGTTACTATCTGACGAAAATTATTAGAACCGGTAGTAATGTCTCCGGCCGCAAAAATTCCCTCGATGTTTGTAGCCTGATTTTCTTTTGTTTCAATGTATCCGTATTCATTAGTTTTTATGCCAAGATTTTTAAGAAGCCGCGTATTGGGCGCGCTGCCGGCTTCAATTACCAGTCCGGAAACTTTTAAGGTTTTGCCGTCATCCAGAACAATCTCCTCAACCCAATCCTTTCCCCTCACTTCGACGACATTGGCGTTATAAATTACTTCTATGTTCTTAATTTTTTTAATCCTGTCTACCCAAATTGCATCTGCCCTCAGTTTGTCTTTCCTGTAAATTAAATAAACTTTCTTTGATTGCTCTGCCAACATTACTGCATCCATTACCGCGGCATTCGCTCCTCCAATAATAGCTACAACTTTGTTTTTAAAAATTACCGCACACTCTCCCGAACAATAGCTTACACCTTTGTCTTCGAAATTTTTGACATTCTTAATTTCTATTTTTTTTGATTCCGTGCCCAATGCTAAAATAACTGATTTTGCCCAATATTTATTTAAATCCGTATTAATTTCCCAAACATCCTTGTTTTTATTGATACCTATAACCCTTTCTTTTTTCAAAGAAACATTTAAATAGCTTAGATGCTCTTCAAATTTTTTAGATAACTCTTTCCCGCTAATATTAAAAATGCCGGGATAATTTTCTACCCTGTAAGCAGTATTGATTAAACCCCCGACATTTTCTCCAATAATTATAAAATTTAAGCCAAAGTTCTGAGCATAAATTCCGGCACTTATTCCTGCCGGACCGGCGCCGATAATTACCAGATCATAAACTTTTTCCATATTCAGATTATAACACAAATACAAAGATTTAAAAATGGACCCCGGGGTCCATTTTTAAATCAACAAAAATAAACAAAATTCAATTCCAACTAATTCTTTTTGCTTAAATAATCCGTTGCCGCTAAGGCGGCTTTAGCTCCTTCACCGGCAGCAATTACAATTTGCTCATACTTAATGTCAGTAATATCTCCGGCAGCAAAAAGACCCGGAGTTTTTGTGTAATTATCTTTATCAATAACTATTTCGCCGATTTGATTCAATTCTACTAACTTGGCTGCAAATTCTGCTTTTGCCATCATTCCTACGGAAATAAATACTCCTTCAACTTTAATTTCGTGATCTTCGCTTGTTTTTCTATCTTCATAAATTAAGCTTTTTACAAATTTATCGCCCCTAATTTCCTTTACCCCTGCGTTGGTAATAAATTCTACTTTTTTGGTTTGGGCCAACTTCTCTTTAGTTAAAGGATCTCCTTTCATCTCTTCAAAAAACTCTAAAATATAAACCTTTTTGACGTATTTTAAAAGGTCCATTGCTACGCCGAACCCAACATTTCCCCCGCCAATAACTGCTACTTCTTTATTCTTAAATAACGGCGCATCGCAAGTTGCACAAACCGAAACCCCCCTACCCTTAAATTCTTCTTCGCCGGGAATGTTTAGGGTGCGAGGGATTTTACCCGAAGCTATGATTACCGCCCTAGCCTGATACTGTTGATCATTATCACGCACCAAAAAAACATCACCGCTTTTATCCAAATCAATCACCTCCCTATTTTCTTTTATCTCTATACTGTAACTCTTTAAATGTTCGGTCATCTTTTTAATCAGTTCTGTACCAGAGATATTTTTAATGCCGGGCCAATTTTGAACTTCGCTCGCCTTGGTAATTTGCCCTCCCCATTCTTTGGTAATTAAAAGGGCGTTTAATTTTTTTCTTGCAGCATAAATTCCGGCAGCAATTCCTGCCGGCCCTCCGCCGATAATGATTAAATCGTAAAGCATAAAATTAAAATTTAGTTAATTTTGAGTATCTTTTTAATCTTTTCCCTATCAAAACCCACGATAATTTCACCGTCTATGTCCACAACCGGCACGCCCATTTGTCCGGATTTTTCAATCATTTCCTTGGCAGCAATTTCGTTCTGAGAAACATCAATATCTTCAAATTGAATATTATTTTCTTTAAGAAAATTTTTTAAAGTTACGCAATAAGGACACGTTGGCGTACTGTAAACTTTAATCATAAACTTGATGATTCTTTTAATTTTTTAATTATATCCTCAACCTTTTTTTCTAACTCTCTTTTTAATTCCTCCTTTTTTCTTTCTATTGCTTTTTGAATTGCCCTTTCTAAGCTTTCCTTAGCTTTGTTAAGGTAAAAGCGGAAGCTTTCTTCGGCGCGCTGAGCCAAATCAATCTTTCCCAATTTAACCATTTCTTGCGCCTCGTATGCTCTTTTCTCGGCAAAAACCCTGTATCTTTCCGCCCTTGCTGTCAAATCAAAAGTAAAGAATAATACTGCTTTTTCGTACCAAATTTTAAGAAAGTAAAAGGGACTGTCGGGCATGGCACTAAAAATTGGTAAATCATCCGGGAATTTTGCCAAAACCCCAAAAACCGGAAAGGTAATGCCCAAAATAACTAAAATAAAAATTGTTTTTTTCGCCGTAACCATCATTTTTATTATATCATTTAAACGTTTCCGGGGTAAACGTATTTCAATCCCGCCTCTTTGCCCAATTCAACTGCCCGATAAATTTTTTCTACCGGCGTTGGCGACAAATCTGCTAATTTATAGTGCGGGAAAAATCGCGAAACATGCCAAGGAACATCATCGCCTAGGTTTTCTTTAATATATTGAGCAATTAGTCTTAATTCTTTTTCTGAGTCGTTCTTAGTGGGAATAATTAAGGTTGTAACCTCTAAATGAATTTTTTTCTTTTTTACGACAATTAAATTTTCCAAGACCGGTTCTAATTTTGCCCCGCAGATATCTCGATAAAAATCTTCGCTAAATGCCTTTAAGTCAACATTTATCGCATCAACATAAGGAGACACCATTTCTAATGCTTCCTTAGTCATGTAGCCATTGGAAATCCAAACATTTTTCAACCCCTTCTTTTTTGCTATTTTCATACAATCTAAGGCAAATTCTAAAAAAATCGTCGGTTCGGTATAGGTATAAGAAATACTCGGACAGCGTGCTTTTAAGGCATCTTGCACTATTTTTTGCGGTGTAAATTTTTCTCCTAAAATTTCAACTTCTTCGGGCATCTCCTTGCTAATCTGAGAAATTTCAGCATTTTGGCAATGCAAACAACGGAAATTACAACCGACCGTAGCAATAGATAAAGAAAAACTGCCGGGCAGAAAATGATATAAAGGCTTTTTCTCCATTGGATCAATCTGCTCGGCAATTATTCTTCCGTAAACCAAGCTATATAATTTTCCCTTTTTATTTTCCCTAACTCCGCAAATTCCCCTTTTCGTATCGTCAATGATGCAACGGTGATTACATAAGCCGCACCTTACTTTTTTATCGGCTAATTTCTCATATAGCACCGCTTCTTTCATTTTTTCTAACTTATTTTATTGACAACCGCCGGCTGGAGCAGTAGTTTGTGCTCCCTCTACTTGCTGCGAACATTCTGCTGGCGGATTGTTAAAGCCGCTACAAATTGCTGATTTATATGCTTCGGCGCTTCTCGTACCGTTATATTCTTTATCATTGATTACCAATTGCGGAGAACCGGTGACTCCGTATTTTTTATTTAATTGAACCTCCTGCTCCAAAATAGTAATTGCCTCATTCTTCTGACAATTCTTTACCTGTTCAATATTAATTCCCAATCCCTTGGCAACATTTTCCCAACAAGAATCGGCGTTACTCGAAGTGCAACTACTATTCATTGCTTTAACAAAATCCCAGAATTTGTCTTTTTGATATTTTTGAACGCAAAGTTCTCGAACGTCCTGATTTAATTCTTGAATGCCGTGCATTGAACAATACTTATTATCTTTGTCTAAACAATATTTCGGTCCGCCGCCGCTGTAGTTGCTATAAATTACATAGTGAACCTGAATATCGGCCTTGTCGCCCAGAAGAGCGGCAACCGGCATCATTAATTCCTCTGCCTGATTGCCGTAGGGACAATAACTCATCACAAAAAGCAGTGCTTGGCTTTTATCCTTTTTGGCAATCTGCGATTGGGAAGTAGAGGTTTCTTGTTGCTGCTGGTTAGATTCTTCTGTTGTTTCTTCAGGCATTGCTCCGCCAGAGGTAAAAACAAGTTTACCGTCTTTGGTGTTATAAAAGGTATATTCCTGACCCTCCACAGTAAAAAGAATCTTATATACCCCACTTTCCTCGGTTACTGACTTTAAAACTGCTGTTGCCTGACCCTGAAGTAGTTTTTTATTAATAAAATCAATTACTTTTGCCGCCGACTCATCTGCTGAAAGTATATTTTTCTTTTTCTGCGCGAGATAATACAACCCGCCAGCAATAAGTAAAAGAATGATTACTATTAATGCCGGCAATAAAAATTTTTTTATGTTTTTAAAATCCATTTTCATAATTTATAACTAACTTAAATAATTATTAATTGCGTCTCTTAATGCTTCAGTGACCAGCTGAGCGCAATGAATTTTAAGAGGTGGTAAAACCCCCAATTCATTAGAAACGTCTTCAAAACCTATTTTTGCTGCTTCTTCAAGCGTCTTACCAATTGCTAATTGGCAAATCATATCCGAAGCAGCGATGGCAGCTGCGCACCCTAAGGTTTCAAATTTAATTTTTTTTATTTTTTTTGTCTTTTTATCAATTTTAAGATAAAGATTCAATAAGTCCCCGCAACGCGGATTTCCCGCTTTACCAATTACGTCGGGATTTTCTATTTTTCCGAAAAATTTTGGATTTGTAAAATGCTCAATAACCTTTTTATTATACATAAAAATTAAATTCTTCCCGATATTTTTCTTAAACGCTCAATAATTGAGGGAAAAACTTTGATAAAATAGTTAACTTCTTCTTCAGTAGTGTATTTGCCCAAACTAATCCTTAAACTGGAATGAGCCTCCAAATGAGAAAGGCCCATTGCAATTAAAACATGAGAAGGGATAAGTTCTTGAGAAGTGCAGGCCGAGCCAGTAGAAGCAGCGATTCCCTTTTCGTCGAGAGCCAAAACTACTGCCTCGCCCTCTACCCCGCCAAAACTGAAATTAGCAATATTCGGTATTCTCTTTTTCGGATCTTTTGGCGTATTTAATCTACTGTCTTCAATTTTTATTAAAATATCGGCAATTAGTTTATTTCTTAATTTCTCGATTATTTTGACTTTCTTCTGCCAATTAGCTGCTCTAATTTTTTTTATTGCCTCTCCCATTCCAACAATCGCAGCCACATTTTCTGTTCCCGCACGCATTTTCCACTCCTGTCCCCCTCCCACAATTAATGGATAAATAGGGGTGCCCTTTCTTGCGTATAATAATCCCACACCTTTAGGTCCGTAAATTTTATGAGCAGATAAAGTTAATAGGTCCACACCCAAATTATCAACGTTACAATCAAGCCAATTCGCGGCCTGAACTGCATCGGTATGAAAATAAACCCGGTGTTCTTTATTCTTATTGACTCTTGCAATTAATTTTCCGATTTCTTTTATTGGCTGAATTGCCCCGGTCTCGTTATTAGCATACATAACGGAAACCAAATCTGTTTCGGGAATAATTTCTGCCTCCAAATCATCCAAATTAATAATTCCATCATGGCCCACGGGTAGATAGGTTACTTTTATGCCTTCTTTTTCTATTTCTTTGCAGGTTTCTAAAACTGCCTTATGCTCTATCTGAGTAGTAATAATATGGACCTGTTCTCCCGCTCTTTTTTGTTTGCGCAATGCCTTAACCAATCCCTTAATTGCTAAATTATCGCTTTCGCTGGCTGAACCAGTAAAAATAATCTCTTTTGGCTCACAACCTAAAAATTTTACTGCTTCCATTCTTGCTTTTTCTATTGCTTCTGCGGCTTCTCTTCCGAATTGATGAATTGAAGAAGCGTTGCCGTAATACTTTTTAAAATACGGCATCATTTTTTTCAAAACCTCTTCGTCTAAAGGAGTGGTTGCCGCATAATCAAAATATATTCTTTTCTTGTTCTTCATGTCTCCCAATTGATTATATTACTAAAACAAATAGACCCAAACAAATTAATGTAATCGCCACGCTTTTTTGAATTACAACTTCCTTTTTAAACTCCTCTTTTAAACCGGGAATCTTATTCGCAAATACCAGCGCAAAAAGAAAGACAAAAACATATTGAAGTCCCTGCAGGGCATTGGTTAAAACAACGCTACCCAAATAAACAGCGACATAAACACCAAATGCGCCCAAAACACTTAACAATCTTCCGACAAGAAAATATCCTCTGGTTTTGGGGTTGCTTTTTTCTGCTTTTTGAAAAATCAAATCGCGGTTCTTTTTGGGAATTAAAAGCAATAAAGAAGCCAAAACCACGCCCATTCTTACCCAAATAATTCCGCTGACAAATTTAGCATCTTCAAAGATATGTTTGGTTACTACCCAAAATATTGCAAATAAAACCGATGATGTCAATGCCCAAAGAAACGGCTTTGATAAAATTTTGTTTTTTTCAAAAGATATAAGCAAACAACCGAGCACTAAGAGAATAAAAGAAATAATCTGAGAAACGGTAAAAGATTCTTTTAATAAGACGGCGCTAAAGATTAAAGTAAAAATTGCAACAAATCCCCCAACAAAAGGAGCAATTCTGGAAACCTCTTCTTTTTGAATGGCGCTGTATAAAAGCAAACACCCCAAAACATTAACCACACCGCTAGTAAAAATAACCAAAAACTGATTCCAAGAAGGTAAATGAAAACCAAACGGCAAAAGCACCAAAACAAAAATACTTAAAAATCCAACATAGAAAGAATAGGCTAAGGGATGAGGAAGCGAGCGCGAAAGAATGTATTTATCAATAATAAAAACCAAAGCATAGAAAAGATAAGCAACAACAACTATAATCAGCCAAATTAAGAAAGTCATATTTGGATAAAATTATTTTTACAAATCTCTCCGTATTTATAAAAACTTTTTCTAGGAATTCTTTTTAAATTTGAATAATCTATCTCAACCAGCCCAAACCTTGGTTCAAACCCTTTATCCCATTCAAAATTATCCATTAAAGACCAGTAAAAATAACCCCTCACGTCTATGCCTTCGCGAATTGCGGAATGTATCCATTCTAAATGATCTTTAATAAATTTTTCTCTTTTTTCGTCTTTTGCATCTGCTAAACCGTTTTCGGTAATATAAATTGGTTTATGATATTTCCTTAAGCTCTTTAAAACTCTAAAGATTCCCCTGGGGACAATTTTCCAATTTAAATCCGAACGATTTCCGCCCCTTAAAACAACATCAAAAACCGAACTGCTAAAATAATAATTTATGCCTAAAAAATCCTGATAATCTTTAATTGACCTAAAAAATTGGTGGTTCCAATAATCGTCGGAAAAAAACTTTAAAATTCCCTGAAAGTCGGTATTATTATTGGCAATACCTACCCGGGCATCTTTATCAATTTGGTGAATAATTTTATATGCCCTTTTATGGCTTTCAATTAAAGCCCTTATCGCCTGTTGGGCAATGTAAAAACTTTTCTTAAATGGCGGCCAACCTCCCCTTAAAAAAGAATGAGCAGTATAAACATTCGGCTCATTGATAGTAATCCAAAACTTCACTAAATCTTTGTATTCGCTCACAATTCTTTCTACAAAACGACCAAAATATTCCGGCGCACCGAGATTTAACCATCCGCCCTTCTCGCTAAACCAGATGGGCATTGTCCAGTGATAAAGCGTAACAAAAGGTTCAATGCCCCCTTTTTTTAAAGCCAGAAGAACCTTCCAATAATGTTCGATTTCGGTTTGGTTAAACCTTCCCTCAACTGGTTCAATCCTTGCCCATTCAACAGAAAAACGGTAAGCATTATTATTCATTTCCTTAATCAAATTGAAATCTTCTTCAAAACGATGATAATGGTCACAAGCAATGCCTGCATCAAACTTTCCGCCCAAAACGCTCCAGTTATTTCTAATTCCGCCCTCAACCTGATATGCTGACGTTGCTGTTCCCCAATAAAATTTATCGGGGAATTTTAAAATTGAAGGCATAAATTTAATAATAAAAGTTGTTAGGATAAATCAATAAAAATTTCTAATAAAAACCTTATCAAAGCAACAAAATATGGTTATAGGTATCGCTTAAAATTACATCTGTTTTTTGAGTTTTTAAATCCAGACGCGTTAAATTAAATTCATCTTTCTCTTGATGTTTTTCAATAAAATACAAATACCTGCCTCCGGGGTCAAGGGTTAACTGACTAATATAACCTCCCCGATAAATAGCATCATCGGTTTGATTTTCGATGTCTACCAAATGAATGGTTTCAATAATTTCCCCCTCTTTGCTTTTCTCTTGCTCGGTGTAAAAGAACATTTTTCCGTCATCTGCCCAAATTTTATCTCCAATTTGGTCGGTGGTTAAAATCGCTAAAGACTGAGTTTTGCCAAATTCTCCTAAATAAAGTTCGGTGATAGTTTTATCGTTATTTTGATTAACGATTTCGTACAAAACCTTATTTCCAGAAGGAGTAAATTCAAAATTCTGACAGTTTTCCAGATTCTCGCCGCATCCCTGTAAATTCAAATACTCAACCCGTTTGGTTTTAATATTAATCCTGCCAAGACTACGATTAAAAGCATCCCAAAGCCCCTGAAAATAAATATAATCGCCGCTCCATCTCTTCAAAATAATAAGATTTTCCTCAAAACTTGCTAAAAGTTCGGCATTTTCTCCGTTTTTATTGCTAATAAAAACCTCTCTTTTCTTTCCGCTTTGTTCGATTTGAGAATAAGTGACCTCGCTTATTTGCTTAACCCAAGCAATTTTTTTGTCGTCCGGAGAAAAAACCAATCCCGCAGAGTCAATTTCCTGATCAATTTCTTTTTCTTGGCCGTTTTTAAAATTAACCAATATCGGTTTATAAATCAATCTGCTAATTACAAATTCCTGATTTTCGCCAAAATTTTCTATCGGCACTTCCTCAATCTGCTTAAAATAAACCATTTCATTTTGACTGTTGGATAAATAGGAACGTCGCGGGGGACGAAAATCGTTAGTATTAGCTTCTCTGGCGGGTAAAGTAAATATATTTTTGGAGTGGCTATTCCTTAAAAGAAAAAGGGTTGCTTCTTTTCCTGCAACATGGTAATAAAAAACACCCCTTCCTATGACGGGACCTAAAAACTTCCATGCTCCAATACCCAGAAAAATTCCGATTAAAATCGCTACCAAAATAAAGAAACTCTTCTGTTTCAATGGCATATTTTCAGATTAACACAAAAATATTTTATTCACAATTAAAGTTTTCTCTTTCTCATTCTTTCTGCGTTTCTTACCCTTTCTTCGTCCATGCCGAAGTGGTGAGCAATTTCGTGCCAAACGGTTTGCTTGACCTTTTCTTTAATCTCTTCTTCGGTGTTGCAAACCTCCTCAAAAGTCTTCTTAAAAATTGTAATTTTGTCCGGCAAAACTCCGCTGTAATACATTCTTTTAGTCTGGGGTATTCCTTCGTAAAGACCGAAAATTTTTGTGCTTTTATTAAGTCTTAATTTTCGCTTCTTCTCCTCGCTCGGCTCATCTTCAATAACAATACCAACATTATTCAGCTTTTTTAAAAATCTTTCCGGTATTGCCGTAATTCCTTCCCAAACTAATTTTTCAAATTTATCTCTTTCCATCTATTTTTTAATAATAAGCATTGTCTTTTTAACTTCTAATATTGGCTCTTTATGACCGGTGGGATAATCTCTAATTGCAGATTCTAAAATATTCTTTTTATAACGAAATTTCTCACCGTGGCGCGTACCCACATCGTTGGTAATAAATTCATCGGTCTGAAAATCGTACCCGATTATCACCAACATGTGCCTATCCGGACCCGGCGGCGTATAAAATGGATTTTTTAAAATTTGTCCGTTTATTGGAACGATAACCAAATTTCCCCTTTCAAGCTCTTTAACAATATTATCTGCACTAACTGCTTCTTTAATTTCAATGTTGTGGTAATTAAAATAATCCCTCATTATCTGGCCGGTATCGGCCAGGGAATGATCGTAAAAATTGTTGTATTTTTCGATTTCGAAATCGGCAATTTTTTTTAACTCCAAACTTGCCTCTTCTTTGGAAACCGACCTTACTCCTCTTACCCACAAAAGTGCCGTAAGTAACGAAGCTTCTTCGCAAGCATTTTGATAAATTGGATTTTCCCATTGGCCAAATGGTGCTTGCGCCAAAAATGGTACCTCAAGCAAAATGATTCTTGGTTTGGTCTCTTTTTCGTTTAAAAGCGATTGGTTTTGGGGGATAAATTCTTTTTCTTGTTTAACCTGTTCTACTTGTTCGATTTGTTTTCCGCAACCCCCTAAAGGCGCCTGGGAGGATGGATTCCCGTGCTTAATCCATTGACCGTCTCTGCAAATCCAAGAATCTTCGGGACCGCCGAATGTAAACCTTAAAAAAAGCCAAGCTCCTATAATTAGAGCCAGGCCTACTAGTATTTTTAAAAAAAATCTATTTTTCATTAAGTAACGGTTTTTGGTAATTTAAGTAGTCGCGATAAGCATAAAGAACCTCTACAATTCTTTCTTTAATATTGGGCAGAACAATACCTTCATCTTCCAATTTTCCGGTATTTAAAACACAATTTGAGCGCACCGCCTTTGCCAGTCCCATTTTGTAAAGATCGTCTCCGGAAATTATTTCAAATTGATGATTGGGGTTAACTATCTGACGATAAAAATCCATAATTTCGCTCGGTCTAATTGTGCCGGGATTAACAACATGATAAATACCGGTTCTTCTTTTTTCAATTAATTTCTGGGCAGCAAAAAGAAAGTCGGGAATTACGGTAACCGAATTCTCCGAATCAATAATACGACGATAATTTACCAATTTATCAATCAAATTTCTCGGGTGGGACTGGGTATCAATAGGAAGCCTTAGACGTAATATTAAAACCGGAAAATTCTTTAACATTTCGTCTGCCCAATGCTTAGTCCAGCTGTAAAAACTTGGCGGAGCTGGCCGATCATCTTCCATAAAACCCTTTTCATACGGTCCCTTACCCTGAAAAACGCAACCGCTTGACAAATGAACCCAATAAATATTTCTCTCTGCGCAAGCAATTTGCACATTTAAAGCGCCCGCAACATTGCCGGCAACCGTCTCCAATTTATGTTCCTCGCACCAATCAATATTCGGATAACCGGTTTTGCCGGCTGCATTAATCACCACCTCTGGTTTAAAGGCGTCCAATTCTCTTCTCAGCGCGGATAAATCTGTAATATCAACATTAGAAATCCAAGAATTGGGTAAGGCTTTATAAAACTTTTGCGCCAACCATCCTTTACTTTTGCCTAAAATTAAATATTTCATAAGTCCCGTTATTCCTTACTGGTATCAGTATACTAGCAAAAACCGTTCAAGTTTTCAAGGGCAAAAGTACAAATTCCCGACCGAGGATCAATTCACTCTAACGATTAAGATTTTGAAATCTTTGGGCCTCTGGTCTAATCTGAATATTTGAAGCGGTTATGCTTCCGTCACTATTTGTCGTACCGCTAACCATAATCGTCTCTCCTGTCTTTAAATCATCGCTATTTCCTTCTGTAAACTTGCTAATTTCTGTAGAGCTAGAAAAGAAGACGATTTTTGAACTGCCATCGGGAAGTTTTACAGTAAGATTTTGTTCGTCTTTTGAGATAATTTCTCCGACAGTAAATCCACCGCCCCTCTCTGCGCCTCCCCTAAAACCAGCACCACCAACATTCGCTCTTTGCATTAAGGCCTCTCTTTGTTCTGCACTTAAATTTCCGAAATTCCTACCACCAAAACTTTTACTCTGACCATATTTTACGCCGGCAAAAAACGCCCCCGCTCCGACAATTAAAATAATGACCAAAAAAGCAATTATTGTTTTTTTCATATTTTTTACCGTTTTCTTAATTATTATTCATAACGCAAAGCTTCAATCGGATTAAGCTTTGCTGCTCTGCGCGCGGGATAATAACCGAATAAAATCCCAATAAGCGCAGAAACTCCGCACCCCAACATAATCGCAAAAAAAGAAACGCTTGTGCTTATATTTCCAAATTTAGAAATCGCTACGGAAATTAACCAACCCAGCAGCACCCCGAAAATCCCGCCAATTAATGTTAGGGTTATTGCTTCGGTTAAAAACTGCATGCGAATATCTTTTTGTTTCGCACCAATTGCCTTTCTCAAACCGATTTCTCTTGTTCTTTCGGTAACCGTGGTAAGCATCATATTCATAATTCCTATCCCTCCAACAATTAAAGAAATACCGGCAATTGAACCTAAAAGCAAAGTAAGGGTATTGGTAATTGAAGAGGCGCTGGAAATAATATCGCTTTGATTCATAATTGTAAAATCCGCAAGTTGGGGATTAGAAATACGGTGTCTGTTCAGTAATAAAGCAGTAATTTGTTCTTGGGCAACTGCCATTAAATTTTTATCCGATACCTGAATGTTGATCGTTGAAATTCTTTCGTTCCCAATTAAAAATCTTTGGGCAGTAGAGAGGGGAATAAAAATCCGGTCATCTTGGCTTCCAAATCCCGTTCCTCCTTTTGACTCTAAAACTCCAATCACCTTAAACTCCATTCCCCTAATACGAATGGTTTGACCAATGGCGTTTGCGTTTTCACCAAAAAGATCATCTCTTGTTGTTGGCCCCAGGACGGCAACCTTTGCCAAGCTTTTTACATTCTGCTCGGAAATAAACACCCCTTCCTTAACGGCAATATTTCGAACATCTTTATAATCGACAGTCACTCCGATTACTTGAGTATTGGTGTTGGTGCCTTTTGCCGTAATTTGATAACGATTACTTACCTCCGGCGCAACCGCTTTTACCAAATTTATTTCTCTAGAAATTGCTTCTGCGTCTTCATTTGTTAAAGTTTGAGCAGACCCTCGTCCGGAACTTGCTCCAAACCCAATGTTGCGCTGAAATCCCGGCATAACCATAATTAAATTCGAACCAAGTGCCTCAATGTTTGATTCAATTGACCCCTTTGCGCCCTGACCAATAGAAATCATTCCAATTACCGAACCGATCCCGATAACTATTCCCAAAATAGTTAAAAAGGAACGCGATTTATTCGCGGTTAAAGCAAAATAAGTTTCTTCAAACAAATCTTGAATTTTCATAAATAATATTTTTAAGGGGTTTTTATATCGTCAATTATCTCTCCGTCGCGAAGACGAATAATTCGCTTCGCGTGTCGCGCAATAGCCTCTTCGTGGGTAATAAGAATAATGGTGTGATTCTTTTCTCTGTTTAGTCTCTCGAAGGTAGATAAAACAATTTCTCCGGTTTTGGTATCTAAATTGCCGGTCGGTTCATCAGCAAGAACAAAAGCGGGATTATTTACCAATGCCCGCGCAATTGCTACCCTTTGCATTTCTCCTCCGGAAATTTGATTTGAAAGATGATTAAAAATCTCTTCCTTCACCCCTGCGCTAAACAGTGCCCGTTTAGCTAATTCCTCACGTTTTTCTTTGGAAACGCTGGCATAAACTAAAGGAAGCATGACATTCCTTAATACCGTTGCTCGCGGCAATAAATTAAAAGATTGAAAAACAAAACCGATTTTTTTCGTCCTAATTTCTGCCAATTCATCATCCGATAACAAACTGGTATCTTTTCCGTAAAAAAAATACTTGCCGGAAGTAGGAATATCCAACGCTCCTAAAATATGCATTAATGTGGATTTACCGGACCCAGAAGGCCCCGTAATCGCAACAAATTCTCCTTCTTCTACTTTAAAAGAAACATTCTTTAAGGCCACGGTCTCTACGCTATCGGTCTTATAAATTTTAGTAATATTTCTGCATTCAATCATATCTTTTAACGGCTAAATCCTCCTTGCATCATCGGCATTCTAAATTGACTTTGGCGCGAAGACTGAGTTGAGGAATTATTAACATTAATCGTCTGCGCTATTACTATTTCACCTTCGGCTAGCCCGCTTAAAATTTCTACCATCGTGTCATTAGAAGTTCCAGGTTCAACCTCCCGTCTATCTAATGACTGGGAATCAGAGATACCGGAAATATTGGCAGTATTTGAAAAGTCCCCCATTCCCTTAACAACTTCAACATAAGAAACTCCGCGATCTGTCTTTATTGCAGAGGCCGGGACAAGCAAAACGTTTTGTTTTGCCTCAACAATAATTGCTGCAGATACGGTCATTCCCGGCTTGATGCGCTCATCAAGAGTATCCAGACCGATTTTAACGCCATAACTTACCACCCCTTGGCTTACTGTTCCCACAGAATCAACTCCCAAAACTTCGCCGGTAATGGTTAAACCCTCCACCGCATCGAAAGTTAAAGTGGCCTTTTGTCCTACTTTAACTTTGGCCGCATCAACCTCGTTTAACGAAATTTCGGCAATCTGCTTTTTGGTAATTAAGGTACAGATCGAGGTTGAGGCGCCAACCGTATCTCCCCTTTCTGCACCAACTTTAGCAATAACGCCGTCAAACGGAGCGCGGAGATAATAATCGGCAACTTTTTCTTTTGCTTCCCCGAGCTTATCTTCGGCGTCCTTTACCTTTATTTTTTGGTCGTTAATATCGAAATTTGCCTCAATAAGTTTTTCTTCACTGCTTAAAATGGTATTTTTAATTGAAAGCAGATTCAATAGATAATTGTTGGTTTTTCCCGTATAGCTGCTCAGATTAGAAAGGTGGGTTTCGCAAAGAGATTGAATTCTTATGCCCCGCCGCGACAATTCATCACGATAAAATTGAATTAGATTATTCGCACTTTTAATGGACTCGGCAATTTTCTTTACGGTATCATAAGTTTCCTCAATTAAGTCTTTAATTTCTTGCTGACTTAAAAATCTACTTGCCATTTTATAATCCTGAAGGTTTTTATCGTAAGCGTCTCTTGCTAATACGTATTTCTGATAAGCATCTTTTTCGTACATATTAACCTTATCTTCGTTATAAATTCTTACGGAATCGGCATAATAACTAATATTTTGTTGATTCAATTCAAAATCATACGAAAAAAGAATTCCGTTAATTCCGGACATAACCGTCGGTAATTCTAGAAAAATATTTGCTACGGTATTAAAACCATCCTCATAAGCTTTGTTTAAATCACCCTCTGCTTTTTCCTTAACTCCTCTAATTGTTCCTTCTGGAGTAACCATTCCCTCCATTTTTGCTAAACTCAATTTTGCTTGTTCTAGGGCAAGTTCAGCGTTCCGCACTGTTTTTTGTGCTTCACTTGCGTCAATCTGCGCTAAAAGGGTTCCTTTTTTTACTTCTTTTCCTGCTTCTGCATTAAGATAGACTAATTCTCCAGAAACCTTTGGCTTAATTTCTACCTGGCTTAAGGCGACAACCTGACCGCTGCCCGAAATAGAAACAATCAAAGTTCCCCTTTCTACTGCGGCAAAAGCATATTTAACCGCATTATCTTTTTTATTCAATGCTTTATAACCGAAATATCCTGCTCCGATTAAGACAACTATAACCAGGAAAGAAATTATTTTGTGAGCAATAATTTTTTTGACTAATTTTTTAAACATAGATTTTAAATTTTAAATAAATGGTCGAAACGGAAATTTAGGAAAGATTTCCGCGCCCTGACCCCTAAAAATCCTAATTAATTTTGCTTCAATCTGACCAGCTTCATTTGGAAAGCCGATAACCACTATCTCATCACCGACCTTTAGCTCCTCCTTTTTAATTCTTTGTCTGCCGAAGTTTATCAAGGTGTTGTCCTTAATAAGCACTATTTTTTCCAGATTATCCCTTCCCCTAATCACCAATTCCGAACCGTTAATTTTAATAATCTCCCCAACCGTACCGTGACCCTCAATAAATTCATTGATTGGTGGCGGCATGCGCCAATCGCGCATAAAACCTTCTTTTGGTCCGCCGAAATTGCGGTGATAATTTTCTGCCCAGCGGTAAGAAAACTTAGCCTTCATTGCACCGACAAACACCCCTAAACCAAATACCAAAATAATCACTGCCAAACAAACCAAACCGATAATTATTTTTTTTAGAGTGTCGCGCTTAATTTTTATTTCTCCGCCAACCTTTCTTTTCTGCTCGGTTTGCGAAGACCCGTTTTTAGTATTTGTTGTCTCGTTCATATTTTTAATTTAATTAACCATTAATAATTAACTGTTGCTTAAATAAGTATTTTAAAAGCAAACTTTTTTTATAAAGAAACAGTCTCAAGGTGAAAAAGAAAATTCCCGTGCTTACGATAAAAAATAACATTCCCGAAACCGGAAAAGCCTCTAAAATCACCAAAACAAAATCTTGCCAAACATAAAAAAATGCCTTGAAATCTGATACTGCCGCGAAGATAAAATAAAAAATGCCAGAAGAATGAATTTGATTCCAAAGTATTGCAAAGGAAATCGGAGCAGAAATCAAAGAAATAAGTAAAAGAGCAAAAAATTCAAAAAGCAGCCTTCTGCTTTGCCGCATTTCCTGCTCTTTTTTAATGGCTAAAACAATCCGCTCAAAAAGACCGGCGGGAGGCTTGGGATATTTTTTCTCTTGGGCTAAATTATAATCTCTGCGTATATCCATATTAATTAATACGCAAAAAGAACGCATTTTGGTGCGTTCTTTTCAACTTTCTAATGTGGATTAAAAATAACTTCTTAAACTTGAAATTGCGCGACGATAACGGCTTTTAACCGTATTTACAGACTCCCCCTTTTTCTCTGCTATTTCCCGAAAATTTAACCGTTTCACATAATAATCAATTAATACTTCCTGGTATTTTAGGGATAGTTTTTTACTTACCAGCCCTAATAACTGTCTGGCGTCAATAAGTTCAAAAATTCTTTCTTGAACGGGTTGTTCTTTGATTGACTCCAAATAAGGTATAGTTCTCTTTCTGCGTAGAAAATCAATACAGGTATTTTTGGCAATAGAAAAAATCCAACTGTAAAAATTCTTTTTGCGGTCAAACTTTTTTAAATTCCGCCAAACCTTTAAAAATACCTCTTGGGTTAAATCTTCGGCATCTTGGGGGCTTACCACTCTTTTTAAAGCATAACCGTAAATCGGGCCAAGATATTTCTTTATTAAAATCTCCAGCGAATTTTCATCGCCTTTAAAATAGCTTTCAATTAAAACCTTGTCTGTCGGTTGCTTCATGTTGGCTATTATAATTAGTACCCAAAAATCTTTTCCAATATTACACCTTTTCTTGATTCTGGGCAAGGTTTTCTTTCTTTTTGGCAAAAACAAAAATGTAAAGGATTTCCAGAATTGCCAAGGTGTTTATCACTAAAAGCGCCACAAACCAGCCCTTCTGATCATTCTTCGCCGCTTTCCATAAAGCAACCCCTTTCCAAGGCAAAATCCACAAAGCCAACAACGGAACTATCCAGGGATTATGTTGTATAAATTGTTCCATAAAATTAATTAATAATTAATTAAAGCTCAAGTTCCCTGCTGATTTCAAAATTGAGCCGCATATTTCCTCTGGTTACAAAAGGCATGGTAATTACATTCTCGCCAATAATCCACGGGTAGTCGGTGCGTTCTGCATAATTCGTCTCCATTGTTACCGGCGGCAAATCAAAGTCCGGAAAAAGAACAATTGTTGAGTACTCTCCAATTAAATCGTGGTCATCGCCAACGCTGGGATTGTCTTCATCCCAAGCATTTGCTTCCAAGAAAATAAAAGGACCCCGCAGTTCCGTAACAAAGAATAAAGCCATTCTTTCCATTTCTGTTCCGTCAGGAGCAAACATTCTCGGACCCCCCAATAAAGAACCATCTCCGCCATTCCAAGTTCCGTGGTCCGGTTGCCTTCGGGAAGTCGTTATCAAATTTCCGTGATCATCAAAATTAGCTGCTGCTCTTAAGTTTATCCAAACCTCGCCATTGGCATAATCTCCGGTATCGGAAAACGAGACATTTTTAACCTTTACCGTGTATCTATAATTTCTGTCCTTGGGAACAGTTACCCGGCCAATCCATATTTTTGCACTAAATCCTCTGCCCCTGATTGCTGCCGGCTCTTCTGAAGATGATGGCCAGATGCCCCAGTCTTCAGCTCGCGTATAAATTTTATTAATTGCTCCGATTTCATCATTGCCAACCAAAAAATCGTGCAAAATGCTCAACCTTACTGTTTCTATGCGCAATTCTAATTCCCGGATGGAAGTAAATACCGAATTGAGAACGCTTAAAACCAAGGACCATGCCATATCTATTAAATCGGCAAAAAATCCAACCAGACCCTCGAGCCAGGAAAGCCAACTCGGCCAACTATCATTATCAACCGCAGTAATAGAAATTGCTAAACTATCTCCCATTTCATTCTCTTTAAAGGCAAAAAGCGGAATGCTTTGATTAAGAGTGGCGCCGCCGTTTACCGTAACCCACATCTGAGCCGGCCATCCTATTTTTTGAACCTTTTCTCCGGTAGTTGAAAATGCAGCCATCATCATTTCTCCTGGGCCTACCGAGTCTTGGTCATCATGAATTTTTATTGAATAAATGAAGCCAACAATATAAGTTTCTTCTCTTGGCGACGGAGTAATTGGGGCAGTTGTGACCGTTGGCGGCGGTGCAGACGTAATCGTCTGACAGGTGCCGCTTGAACAAACTTGTCCGCTCGGACAGCCGCAATCCCTACAGCAATTTGCTTGGTTTTCCCCTTCCTCGCATCTGCCATTTCCGCAATAAGAAGGCAATGGTGCGGGCTCAAGTGGTGGCGGCGCAGAAGTAATCACTTCGTCGGGACAACCATCATTGTCTTGATATTGATTATAATTTTCCGGCTCATTCGGGCACTGGTCTAAACAATTTTTTATTCTGTCATTATCAAAATCTCTATCATCGCAAGCATCGCAGGCATCGCCAATTCCATCTTTGTCTGTATCCTCCTGTTTGGGATTATAATTTTGCGGACAATTATCTTCTTGGTCGGGAATTCCGTCCTTATCTGAATCAACTGCCAATTCAGCAACATCAAAAACGCAGGTATGCCAATTATCCGGTCCCAACTTATATTCCTTGCCAACCAAAATCTGATAAGAAGGCCAAATTCTCCAGGTTCCGGCTTTATCCAAAACTCGGGAAACCTCCACAAAAACCGTTTCTCCGACTTTTACGGTGGTATTGGCGCGCGTAAAACCAAAAGAAGCATCAAGATTATCCGGATTCCTGGTTGCGGCAAAAAACCCTTTTGAACCGAGTTTTAAATCCACTTGGCCGTAATTTTGCAAACTAAATCTCACGGTAACCGTATCGCCAACGTTTAATGATGAATTTCCGCTTACCGAGAAATCCGTAAGACGTAAAAAATCCCCAGAAACATCCGGACCCTTGTAACTGCAAATCATTGCACCGTTGGCAAAATTTGCTCCCAAAATTAAAAAACCCGCTGAAATTATTCCGCCAATTATAACACGGGTTTTAAAAATCTTTTCCATATTTTCATTCTATCTCAAAAACGAAAAAATACAAGCATTAACCAATCTAATCACGATTTAATTTTTACGCTTATTTTCCGCTCCCGCGGACGGCTGTCAAAATCAACAAAAACAATTTGCTGCCACGACCCCAACAATAACTCACCATCTTCTATCAACACATTTAAAAATGGTTTAAATAGCGCTGACAAAAGATGCGAGTGACCATTTTTTTCACCCCAGGTTTTGTCGTGATGATAATCTTTATTGCTCGGCGCCAATTTCTCCAAAAAATTCCTAAAATCTTCAAGCAAATTCGGTTCGTATTCAAGGGTGGTAATTCCGCAGGTAGAGCCGGGGCAAGAAATAAAACAAATTCCCTCTTTAACTTTTGAATTTTTAACAATCTCTTTAATCTGAGGGGTAATGTCAATGATGTCATTCTTGCCCTTTGTAAAAATTAAAATTTCTTCCATAATTTATTGCCGGTCCTCAAAGAACTTCTTAAACGAACGGTCATAGGTTTTTTCTACTTCGGAAGAAAAAGCACAGGCGGGAAGTTCGCCGTTTTCTAAATGGTGTCTTAAACATTCGCAACACAATCCTTTCCTTTTGCATCCGGGATAGGTGCAGGGACAACTTTTTAAATTATTTTCTCGTTGACATTCCATATTTCTATCTTAACAAATTATAGCCAATTTCCCAATTTTAAAACAAGAAATTATTTTATCAAGAAACGCCATTTTATTTTACCCCAATAAGGTCCGGCATAATCAATGCCGACTCGAGAAGTTCTTAAAATATCTCTTTTTAAAATTTTCTCTCCCCTATCTTCAAGCCAAATCCTTTTACTTTTGGTTAAATCTTCTCCGTAAAAAGATTTGTCTAATTTTAAATATCGGCAAACCTTGCCGGGACCATTAGCCGCCTTGCCTAAATCCAACGCCCTAATTAAAACACATTCCGGTTTTCCTTTCGTAGCGGTAACAATATTTAACTGCCAATACATTCCGTAAACCAGATAAATATAAATATGGCCGCCAACCAAATATTCGGCTCTGTTGCGCGAAGTAATTTTGCCTTGATAAGCATGCGATACCTTATCTTTCGGTCCAATATATGCCTCGGTTTCAATAATCTTTCCGGCTAAAATCCTTTTGCCAACTTTCCTGACAATATATTTTCCCAATAATTCCTGAGCCACCTTTAAAGTGACCCGGGTATAAAAATTTCTTTTTAATCTTCTTCTCATTTAAGAGCAATTTTAAAATAAAATCCCTCGTTAAGGGATAACGAGGGATTTTATTTTTTCTCTTTATTTTTGACCTTAATCTTGACTTTGGTTGCGGCCTTGGCTTCTGCCTTCGGCATTACCACTTTCAAAATTCCCTTCTCATAGCTTGCCTCTACCGCATTCTCTTTAACCGCCACTGGCAATTTGACCATTCTTTCAAATGATCCCCTTCTAATTTCCTTTCTCCAATAATCCTTTCTTTTCTCTTCCTTTTCTTCATCCATTTTGCCACTAACGGTTAGCACCCCATCCTTTACCGACACCTCTATCTTTTCCGGATCAAAATTTGGCACATTTACCTCGGCCACCACCTCTTTGTCTGTTTCGTATACATCCATTGCCGGCTTTGTTATTGCCTGCCAACTCGGAATAACCGGCAGAAACCAATCATCGTCTTCAAAAAACCGCTCAAAGTCAGAAAATGGTCTCCAAGGAATTAAAGCCATAGTTTTTATTTACTTTTAATTATTTTTATTAAATCTCGACCTTTGTAATTTATATTACAAAAAAATCCCAAACTCGGTCAAGGAATTTTGCTCTTAAAACTTATCTTAAAACAAAAAAATTAATTAATGAAGATTTAATAAAAAATAATTAAAACTGCCCCCACAACCATAATGAAGGCACCTAAAAATCTCTTCCCGATATTTTTTTCTCTAAAAAGCAACATGCCGTACAATACCCCAAAAAGCACCGCTGTCCTCTTAATCGAACTAACATAGGGAACTATCTGCATAGTTAATGCGGTGTTAATAAATATTAATGAAACGGCATTAAAAATTCCGCCCAATGCAGCATTCGGTAAATTTCCTTTATACGCCTTAAAAGAAACGTCTTTTTTGGTCAGTAATAAAATTGTCAGCAGCAAGGCAACAAAAAAACAGGTTGCCGCGGCGCCGAAAACCGGATCTGAATTCAAAACCACAACCTTATCATAATTGGTAGAAATACTATAAAGAAAAGCAACAATCAATGCGTAAACTAACTCCTTCTTGGAAATGATTCTTTTAAGGGGTTCAAATATTTTTTTAAAGGATATCGATTCGGAATTTAAAATATACGCGCCGATTACTACCAGAATTATGCCAAGAATCCCGCGTTCAGAAGGAATTTCTTTTAAAATTAGAAAAGAAGTTAAAATCGTAAACGCCGGAGTAAAAGAAAGCAAGGGGATGGCCAAAGAAGCATCAGCCCCCTTAGGTGCTTTAAAAAAAGAATTGTTGCAACAACATTAATTATTCCGGTAATAAAAAGTGCAAACAAGAACTTTCCGCCAATCGCGGGAATCCCCCGAAATAAGGAAAAAATAAATAAAAATACGGCGGATGTTAAAAATACTCCCGCGCCGAGTACAGATTCATTGGTCTTTTTTAAAAAAATCTTGCTTGCTGCTTGGTACGTCGCCTGCGTAAAGGCTCCCAACAACGCCAAAATAAACCACATATGCTTTTATTATCAAGTTGTTAATCTGGGGTCTTGAAAAAGAAAAATGCGAGGCGGATAAAAGGTAAACGCAAAAAAGAGTATCACCAACAAAATTAACAATGAAATCGCCAAAACATTGTATCTTTGCGAAAATTCGGGCATTGTCATGATTCTGCAACTTATTAAATGGCCGAAAACCACCGCCAAAATAAAAATTAAGATATCTAAAAATAAATTATGCGTGCCAAGAACCGCTTTATATCCGTAAAATAGAACAATAATTAAAATCGGCATCAAATAAATGCCAACGAATTTAGCAAAATAAAAATTATTCGCCTTTAACTTAAAAACTTTTCTTTCTAAAATCAACCACAAAATTGCCGGCATTACTGCTAATTTTAAATGCTCCCAGGTGCTTTCATTGATCGCCGAAAACATTCCCACTAACCAAAACTTATTAAACAGCTCAAAAGTAAAATGAAGCAAACTGCCAAAAAACACGGTAAAAACCGCGCCCCATATTTCAAATTTAAAGATTTTTGAATGCATAACCAATGGTTTTAGATTATCTCCACCGACATTTATTTTCTATGCATTTACAGGCCACCCCGTACTTATTGGCATCATAACAATCCCTATATTCGCAAGCAGTAATTACCGGCTCTTCGCTTTTAGATTGGCAAACTTGGCCGGAGCAGCCGCCGCTCATGCAATCCGAATCCCCATAGCACTGCCCGTTGGTTGATGTCCCGCAGAAACCTTCTATTCTCGACGAATGAGCAAGTTCAAAACTTTCAAGAATTGCTTTAATAATTTCTACTTCCCCTGCGCCGCTCATATCAAAATCGTTGTAGTCTTCTTTTCCAAAGTAACTTATATATGCCCTACCCTCATATCCGTTAATTTTAAAATCATTAATAAGCAATTCTTTAATCTTTCCCTCAAAAACAAGAGATTTCATTCCAACCTCCATATTTCCAATCATTACTTTCTCGTCAGAATTCACAATATCTCCTGCTCCAATTCCGGTGCGCGGAATCGGTACAACATCGCTATTTTCGGGCACAACTGCAAAAAGCAAGGCATAGCCGCGCGGCGAATCAAATCTGTTTAATTCGTAATAGCCCCTGCCCAAAATCTGATTCGATCCAAATTCATGTTTTACCCTCCAATCTGGTGGGTATTTCATTGTATAAGCATATCTGGAATTTGTATAAGTTTTCCAATCCTCGGTATTAATCCGATTTTTTACGCACCTTGTTCCGTCCCAACAACCGTTAGGGCATTCGCAAACCTTCACCTTGTGGCTATATTCGGGAGCGCATCCGCAGGCGCCGATTAAACAAGTATTTGGAAAATCAGAAGTTGACTGACAACAAATTGCCGTAGTTAATGTCCCCCCGGAATCAAAACAGGCCCTCTCCTTTTCGTCAATTTCCGGGCCCGGCGCAATTGCAGGTTTCTTAAAAATAAAATACCAACTACCCACTATAACAACCGCAACCAAAACAACGGTTAAAATAAGTTTTTTATTCATACTTTTCAAAAATTAATTCTTAATCCCCTTCTTTTTTCTCCAACCCCTACTCGACTTTTTGTAATAATTTTTTTTGTGGCGGAGTTATCTTACAAGCGCATTTTTTATTTTTTAAAATCTCTTTTTGCTCTTTAAGCGTATTCACAAAAATTTTTTGCTTCTTAAAACCCTTAGCCAATTTAGAATCCAGAGGTGAATTATGCTTGTATCCTCTTTTTTTAAACTCTGCTACCAGTTTTTGATGGCGTAAATAAAGAGATTTTAATCCCCCCTTCCAGCGCAGAGTTTCGGGATGTTTTGAATATCCTTTTTTCTTTTTGGTTAAAATGTTCCAAATAGCATGAAGCTCGCGATGTTCGGCAAGCAGATGGTTTCTACACAAATGTTTCGGTTCAATGTCCCAAATGCGCATTATTTTCCCAAATCCTCTTTCAATTTTAAAGCGAAATTTTTGGCTAAGTTGAGGTCTTGCTCATTTGGCCTGTCTTTATTAACGCCGCCAATTAATTTCAACGGACCAAAAGAGTCCCAAGCCAAACAATTAAATTCATCTAAAATTCGGCAGTTCTTTTTCTGAAATATTTCCCGCAAAGCTTTGTGGTATTTAATTCCGTTTTCTGCTCCGCTGGTAGAAAAAATAAAAACCGGTTTTGCCTGCATATCCGGTAATTTTCGGGCCAACTTTAAGATTTCTCTGTGATGCCTAAAAATATAAATGCCAGAACCAAAACCGATTAAATCGTACCCCAACAAATCTTCAATTAAGACCTCGTTTGGCTTTTTAATTTCAGCACCCAACACTTCTGCCATTATTCTGGCGATTTTTAAAGTGTTTTGGTGATGAATAGAAACGCAAATAATTAATGATTTCATTGCTTTCATTTCTTCGGGGTTTGGGCAATTGCCCAAAGATCCCAATTCCCCTTCTTCCATCTTATCCCAAAAACAAAAAAACCTCAATTCATAAGGCTTTTAGTTAACAGGGTTTAATGCTGCGGGACTTGGATTCGAACCAAGATTGACGGCTCCAAAGGCCGCTGTCCTACTTAACCCCGCCAAATTTATTTTTTAGGCAAAGCTGCGGGACTTGGATTCGAACCAAGATTGACGGCTCCAAAGGCCGCTGTCCTACCATTAGACGATCCCGCAGCTTTGCCTAAAAATCTTCTTAAGGTGGCACCTCCGTGCCAGCTTTTAATTTGTTTTTCTTTCTGTCTGGCTTCTTGATAATTTTTAAATTCTTGAGAATAAGCAATTTTCCACGGAACACCAAACTTTGTAGAATAAACTTCTTTGTTATTGCGCCTTAATAGCCTTGTTTGAGGATCTAGTTTTGTGATACCAATATAATGCTTTCCTTTATTATTTTCAAGAATATATAGAAAACACTTCATAAATTTGGCGGGGCAAGTTAGACGATCCCGCAATAAAAGTTACCTTCCGCAGACCGCTACTGTAGCTAATTCAAAATCAATCTGCGGGAAAGTTGAGTGTTTCATTTGATAAAGTGCATTAATAAAAATTTCAATAATTTTAGAAATTTCTTCTAATGAAAATTGCTCTGACTGTTTAATTGCGGTATTTAACTGTTCCGGACTAAGCTCTTCTTTAATTAAATCTGACATCCGTCTTTCCACCCTTAAAAGTAAAAGTTTTCGCGCATAATTGATAATTGACTCGGTAAATTGAATTAAATCATATCCTTGGTTAACGAATTTGTCAATAAAAATCAGTGCTTCGTTTAATTTTTTATTCGCCAATAAATCAACAAATTTTATCGCTAAATTGACATCCACGATACCCAAAATGTTTTCAATGTCTTCTGTCGTAATTTCTTTGTCTCCGCAAAAGGCAATTACCTGACCGAGCATGCTTTCCGCATCGCGCATATGCCCTTCGGAATTTAAGGCGATTATTCTTAGTGCTTTTTCTGAAATTTTTACGCCTTCTTTTTGAGCAATAATTTTCAATCTTTCAATAATATCGGGAAGAGAAAATTTTCTAAAATCAAATCTCTGGACCCGCGAAAGAATTGTCGGCAGCATTTTGTGCGGCTCGGTAGTTGCCAAAATAAATATAGCGTGCGCCGGCGGCTCTTCCAGCGTTTTTAAAAGGGCATTAACCGCCTCTTTGGTTAATTGATGGGCTTCATCAATTACAAAAACCTTATACTTGTTGCGGCTGGGAACAAATCTTATCCTTTCCTTTAATTCTCGGATTTCTTCAATGCCACGATTAGAAGCAGCGTCAATCTCAATCAGGTCTAATGCACGACCGTTCATAATTTCCAAGCATGATTCGCATTTATTGCAGGGCTCATAACTGGAATTATCTAAACAATTTACCGCTTTTGCTAAAATTCTTGCCACTGTTGTTTTTCCCGTACCTCTTGGCCCGGCAAAAAGATAAGCATGCGCAATTCTGTTATCTTTTATTGCATTAACCAGGGTCTTAACCACGTGGTCTTGCCCTACAACTTCCGCAAATGTTTGCGGCCGATATTTACGGTAAATCACCAAATTTAACATAGGGATTTTTAAACCGGCCCGGCTCCGCCTTGAACGGGCTCTTCTTTTTTCTTGAACACAATAAATTTATACCCCAGAAAATTCCAAATCAAAGAAACAACTGTTGCTAAAATCTTGCCGCTGTTTGCCCAATAAACTTCGTTTAATCCAAACATTGGCTTAAGCCAGGTGGTTATCATATAAAGAATTCCGCTGTTAATCAAGATTCCGATAACGCTAATAATTAAAAATTGTAAGAATTCTTTTGCCGCTTCGCTCTTTTTGACTTTAAACGTCCAAAATTTATTCCAGAAATAACTATGAATTACGGCAACAATAAAAGAAATACTGTTGAGAAAAAATATTTTTTGTCCGCTATAGGTTGCGGTTAGCGCCATCAAAAAATTCAAAACCCCAAAATCAACGGCAGTATTGGCAACCCCCACCAAAGCAAATTTCGCGAATTGCAAAATTACCGGGAACTTTCTGCCAACCAAATCCGCAAAAGCCACTGCCCCTAAGGCTAAAATCGGCAAAAGAATAATTGAGGTCCAGATAGGAAAAAGGGTAAAATCAAGCCCCTTCAATACGAACATTAAAAAAATGCCGATAATTAGGCCCAAAACTAAACTTGCAATAATATCGTTGCGTTTCATAAATTTTAATTTTAATAATTTTAAAATTATTTATTCGGATTTTATCTTAAATCGGGAGGTTCCGGCGGCATTGTTGCGCCGGTAATTTGCGAGGTGATTTTTGAACGCTCAAAAATCTCTTTTTCTACAGCATCTTTCTCGCGGCCATATTTAAGACGGGAAAATTCTTTAATTTTTTCAGCAATCTCGGGATTCGCCTGTGCTGGCGGATAACATCTGATATTAAACGGCAAAACAGTTTGATTGTTAATTAACATTTTTAAATAAGCGTTGAAGTTATCAATGTTTAACAAATCCTGTTTGCTAAATACGGGTTCAAATTGTTTGACCAAAAAATCGGCATCATCGGCTCCAATTCTAAATGCAGCAATGCTCCCAACGTTGCCGAATACTGCGTTACGAATATTCTCTTTTAATTGACCGATAAATTGATGAGCAAGAATCAAATTCAACTTATACTTTCTTGCCTCTGCTAAAATCGTGGCAATGGTATCGGTGGTAAAGTTCTGAAATTCGTCAATGTACATATAAAAATCGGGTCTTTGCTCTTCCGGTACGTCAACACGAGAAAAAGCAGCCATTAAAAACTTTCCCACAATTACCAGGCCCAATAAATAACTGTTAAAATCGCCGAGTTTTCCTTTTGAAAGATTAACCAAGAAAATTTTCTTTTCGTCCATAATCTTTCTAAAATCAAAAGAACTTTTCTGCTGGCAGATAATCGGCCTCATTAAATCATTTGCTAAAAATACATTTGCCTTGCTGGTAATATAGGGAACCATATTTGCCAGCGCTGCTTCTCCGCCCGCTTTTTCTGCTTCTTTTTCCCAAAAATCTTTAACCACAATGTTGTCGGTTTTGGAAAGTTTGTAATGGCGATATTTAGCGTCTGCTAAAACTTTAGGAACCTCTAAAAGCGTTGATCCGGATGGGGGGTCGTCCATAATTAGAAGCAGGGCGTTGCGCATATATTGTTCAAACATCGGACCAAAGGCTTCGGGAAGCGCTTCCCAGAGTTTTTTAAAGATGTTCACCATTTCGTTGGCAAGAAAGGTTTTTTGTTCAGGGTGCCGAGGGTCATATTCCAACATATTCAAGCCCATTGGTCTTTCAATGTCCGCAGGATTAAAATAAACCACATCTTCAATTCTGTCTTCGGGAATAAGACCCAAAATTCTTTCTACCTCCTGACCATGGGGGTCAATATAGCAAACACCCTTCCCGTCTTCAATGTCTTGTTTAATCATATTTACCATTAGCGTTGTTTTACCAGTTCCGGTTTGCCCCAAAATATAGAAATGCCTTCTGCGGTCGTTGTCCGTCATTCGCACCACGGTTTCTTCTCCCCGAAAAATATTTTTACCCAAAATAATTCCCGTCTGAGGAAGATTTGCCGGCGGCACAGACTCTTTTGATTTTAACCATTTTAACTTTGGTGCGCTTAGTTTAGTTAAGGGAAAATGAAATAAACTTGCCACCTCTTCACTGTTTAAAATCATTGCCTCTTGGCGCCTAAAAATTCTAAAAGAGAAATTAAAAGAAATTTTTTTGAGTTTGTCTCCCTTTGCTTCTTTAAATTTTAAAAAATTTAAATTTGGTGCGGCGAACTGATTAAAGGCGCCCTGAATATGTGACATCAATTCTTTTGCCCGTTCTTTTGTTTTCGCCGAAACCATCACTCTCAGGTTTGCCTGAAAGCCCATTTTTGAAGATTTTTCCTGAAGCGCTTTTATAATTAACTCATCCTGAGGAGAAATTTTGAGCTGAATTTGGGGTTCGTTCGGTTTGGGTTTTTTGAGTTGTTTTCCGGCCAAAGCATCTTTAAAACTTAAACCCTCATTCATTTTTTTAGCAATAGATAAAGCGGCACGATTCCATCCCCCGCTTGCCGGTTTTAAAATCAATTGGATTGCACCGCCCTCGCCGGTCTCTTCAATTTTGCTTAAGGCATTGGCAATATTTTCTAGCGGGTCTACTTCTAAACTACGATAGGTTTTAATGGGTAAAACATTTTTTTGAGCTAAAGTAAAAAACCCTCCGGCACTCTGGCCGTCGGGATTAAAAATGTTGTAATCCTCGATTCTTTCTACGGTAGCATTGGGATAAAATCCAAAAATCTGTTTTTCAAAAAAGGTTTCGTATTTTTTGGGAGCCGCCAAATAAAAACAAATTTCCAAACCAACAAATGGAACGGCCATTTCTAAAATAATGCATGGCTGGCCGTAAATTGCCTGCTTAATATAATCTCTTTCTTTAAGCGATGCCAAGCTTGCCAAAAACTGTTCCATTATTCCGATGCGGTTTTTTCTCTCTTCGCCGGGAATATCTTCTTTTGTCTCTAGGGGCATCTTTATTAAGAACAAGGCCATATTTAAAGACCGAGTAATTTTTCCTCGGTAGCGAATTCTCAAAAGGGCCAAATAAAGCACTACGGCAGCTATTAGAAAAAGCGCTAAAACTAAAATAATATAAGTAAAACGATTATCCATAAGGGGTTAAATTTGTTTTAACTTTCCCTCTTTTACCAACTGCGAATAAAGCTGATCAACCAAAGTATCATGGAACTCGTCTAAAAGGTAGGGATTATCCAAGCTTCTAACCAAATTAACGGCCTCTACAATCCCTTTTTCTAGTGCCAAATCAACCAAAAACTGTAATTGTCTTTCCTTTGGCTGATTTTTGATTTGTTCGGCGCTTTTTTTAATCTCTTTTTCTTCCGGCAAAACAACTTTTTCAGCCTCCTGAAATTCTTCGGAGACAATTTCTTTTAAGATTTCCTTATCTTTTTCCGGGCCAAATTCTTCTTCCCTACCCTCGCGGGCGGCTATTGCTTCTGCTTTTCTTGTTTCGAATTTCTTATAAATTTTTTCCATAGTTCAAGTATAGCACTTTCTATGCTAAAATAAAACATATCAAGATTATGAGTAGACGTAAAATTGGTAAAATCAAAAAAAAGATAATCCCCCTTTTAATAATTGTATTGTTTATACTTTTAATTTGGGGAGTTTCAACTTCTCCACTCTTTAATTTTAAAAAATTAAACCTTGAAGGAAGCAAAGAAATTGACGCACAAGAAATCGAAAAAGTCATCAAACAAACCAACATTTTCTTCGTCTCAGAAAAAGAAATAAAGAACAGATTAAGTGCTGCTTTTCCCAAAATTGCCGAAGCAAAAATAGAAAAAAATATCCTCCAAAGAACAATTAAAATCACCGTAACTGAAAGAGAAAGAGTCGGCATTACTTGCAAGGCAGAAAGAATGGGGGGGGCCGGAGAGGAACTTATAAAAAACTGTTTTTATTTTGATAAAAGCGGTACTATTTTCGAAAATGCACCCCAAACCAGCGGTTCGTTGATGCTTTTTGTTAAAGATTTTTCACCAACGGAGTTGGTGCTTGGAAACGAAATCCTAAAATCAAGCGTCATCGCCTCAATGAGCGAAATTAAAAACGGACTTTCGCTGCCCAACAACGGTATTTCCTTTTTTGAAATAAATATACTTCCCCCAAAAGAAATCAAAGCCGTCACCTCAAGGGGATGGTATATTTTTTTTGATTTAACCGGAGATATAATAAAGCAGATTGCAATATTAAAAGCCGCTCTTAAAGAAAAAATTTCTAATGTTGATAATTTGGAATATATAGATTTAAGAATTGAAAACCGAATTTATTATAAATAAAAACCAAACCTTTTTAATGTTTTAATATTGAATATATCAAAAAGATTTGGTTTTTATTTTACTTGATATAATAAACAAAGACAGAGTTTCCGACTACGGTCACCGGTTCAAATCCCATTAACCACATATATTCATCGGTCGGTTTGTCCCAACCCTTAACCGGAACCGCCTGACCCTGCTGTTTAAATGTTGCCGAGACCGCTAACCAATTTCCCTTTGCTCCTACACACCCTTCTTGGGCGTGATATTTTTGCTGCATATCCTTCAAATAATATTCAACCGTTGCTCCGCCAAAATAATCAACCTTAATTTTTTTAATTGGTTTTCTTGCCTCTGGTGGAACATTGTTCAAGTTTGTTCTTTTACCTAAACAACTCTGGGGAAATTGCTGGACAATACAAAGATTGTATTCATCAATCCAGGCCTTTAATCGCTTCAAATCTTGACCCCAATCTAAATTTGAGTCGGTGATATAAAGATAACCGTTCTTTGCTCCGCCTACTAATTCATTATAATGGGTTAAATAATACGGAAATATTGAAATCGAAGAGAAAGCATACCATCCCAAAAGTATGCCGACCAGAATATAGCTTGCTGTTTGTAAAAACTTTTTATCTTTGACATAGTCAAAGATTTTTTTAAACTGACCAGAAACAAGGATATAAACAAAAGGGAATGTCGGCAAAATATGACGTACTCCGATATTTAAATTGCTGGTTAGGCTGGAGGCCCAATAGATCGCCAAAAAGATTAACATTGCCCACTCCGGAAACTTGTCTTTGAACGACTGAACCGTTCTCGCGTACAAACCCTTAAAAAGTGGTTTTTTACATTGCCAAGCAACAAACATTAGGGCAATAATGGTTAAAATGTGGAGCGCAAGCGGCGGCTTAATCGCGTAAGCAATCGGGAAATAGCTTTTCCATCCTTTGTTAGTTACCTCGCCCAAGAAAAAAGTGGTATTTCCTCCGGTTGCCCTTTGAAAAACCATAAACAAACCCATTAAATATTGTGCGTACGGCCTGAAAATTGGTTGTTCTGCCATCCAAACCAAGGGTTTATAAATTGCCTTAAGTCGAAAATGAGAAGCCGTGTACTGAGTATCTGAAAGCTGCTTTTCGTAAGGATAGTTTGAAACATGAAACCAATAAAGCGGATAAACGAGCAAATACCCGATAATAAAAATTATCAGTAATTTTATCCCCAAATTAAATAATAATTTCCAAAAACCGCCCCCCTGCTCTTTGGCTTTGGCAAATACCCAAATTAAAACCATCAAACCAAAATAAGGAACCAATAAAAACAAAGAAAATTTTATTAATTGGGCAATACCAAAAAATATTCCCGCCAGAAGCAAATTTTTGGAAGTCTGATTCTGAATGTATTTAACAAAAAAATAAATTGCGGCAAAAAAACCAAAAGCCGCCCCCACATCGGTGGTTACATAACGACCGTGGGCAATAAAAGTCGGAGAAAAAGAAAAAAGAAAAACCGCCATTAGGGCCGACCAATTACCGTAAAGTTCCTTCGTCCATTTGTAGATAATCAAACCGGTAAAAATCAACAGCAAAAGCATCGGAATTCTTGCCCAAAAAATAATTTTATCTGCATCGTTTCCGGTATTATAAAGAAAATTAAAGCCGAAATCCCACTGACTATTAATCTCCTCCTTCCATGACTTCAATTCGCTGGGAAATTTTATATCCTTTAAAAAAAGCAGAGGAATTGCCGATAAATCTTTTAAAAGCGGGGGGTGTTCGGGATTTAAACGCATATCGCGTTGAGTCAAATAAGAATAGCCCGCAGGAATGTGGGCTACTTCATCCATGATTGCCGATTCTTGCTCTAAAGAAATAATTGCTAGCGTTAACATCAAGCCAACAAAAAATATTGCCAAAATGGGGGGAATCTTTGATTTCATGACTTATTTAATCTTCTTAATTTTTATATATTTTTGTAAAACGCCGGGCACATCAATGCTTCCGTCTTTTTGCTGATAATTTTCAATAATTGCGATAATTGTCCTGCCGATAGCAAAAGCGGTGCCGTTTAGGGTATGTACAAATTGCAATCCTTGTTTGCTTTTATATTTAACGTTCAAACGTCTGGCTTGAAAATCTGTGCAATTAGACGTGGAGTGGGTTTCGCGATAACTGTTCTGTCCCGGAAGCCATGCCCCGATATCATATTTTGCTGCTGCCGGATCGCCCAAATCTCCGGTACAAATCTCTAAAACGCGGTAAGGAATCTTTAAAAGCTGCATTAATTTTTCTTCCATTTCCAGAAAAAATTGGTGTTCTTTCTGGGAATTCTCTGGCTTGCAGAAAGAAAACATTTCTACTTTATCAAATTGATGAACGCGCAAAATTCCTTTAGTGTCCTTACCGTAAGAACCGGCTTCTCTTCTGAAACAAGAAGAAAAAGCAACATATCTTTTTGGCAAATCCCTTTCTTCAAAGATATCTCCGGCATGCATTGGTCCGATCATTTGTTCGGCAGTACCCACTAAATACAGGTTGTCTTTTTCTAAATAATAAATTTCTTCTCCTCCCCTTTCCACATAGCCCATTGCCTTCATCATTTCCGGTTTAATCATGGTCGGCGGCAATACCGGAATAAAACCTTCTTTTGTTAGAACCTCAAAAGCCAACTGAATTAAGCCGATTTCCAGAAAAACCGCCTCTTTTTTTAAAAAACCAAAGCGCGAACCCGAAGTTTTTGCTGCGCTCCCTACATCAATAATGCCTAACTTTTCTGCTAATTCTAAATAATCCTTTGGTTTATCAATTTTTGGCTTTTTGCCCACCTCTCTTAAAACTCTGTTTTCCGATTCGTCTTTGCCAACAGGAACATTGTCCAAGGGTAAATTGGGGATTTGTAAAAATAATTCATTGAATTCTTTTTCCAAAATTTCTAGTTGCGGTTCAAGTTCCTTTAATTTATTTTTTAATTCTCTGGCTTTTTCAATCTGCTCCTTGCCGATTTTTTTCTGCTCTGCTCTTAACTTCTCAATTTCGGTAATTAACTCTCTTCTTTTTTTATCTAGGGTAATAATTTTATCAATATCAATCTGCACCTGTTTATTTTCGCAGGCACTTTTCACTTTTTCCGGATTTTCGCGAAGTAATTTTATATCAATCATTTTTCAAAATAAAAAATTAAATTTAAAATATTAAAAACAAAAACTAAGGATAAATTATTTTTTAAAGACCCAAATCATTTACTATCCCCTTCATGGCTTTTAGTCCAATCTCAATAAATTCTTCCAGGCTTAAACCCAGCAATTCCTGGCATTTGCTAATTATTTCTCGATTTGCTCCGCGGGCAAAAGACTTCTCGCCAAAACGGTTAATCACATTTTCTGCAGTTAAATCAGCAATTTTCTTTGAGGGTAAAACCAAAGTTGCGGCAACAATCAAGCCAGTCAAAGGATCAACGCAATACAAAGCCTTTGCCATTTTGGTTTCCGGCGCAATGCCGTGTTTCTCGTTATGGGTTCTTACTGCTTCAACAATTTCTTTGTCCGCTCCTAATCTTTCCAACATTTCCGCACCCACCAAAGAATGTCTATCCGGATCATCCTTCGTTTCTTCATAATCAATATCGTGAAGTATCCCGGCAACTTCCCATTTTTCCCGGTCTTCTTCAAAATGCTCTGCCAAAGCGCGCATACATACCCCGACAGCAATACAGTGTTTAACCAGGTTTTTGTTTTGAACTTTTTCGTTTAATAGGTTGAATGCTTCTTCTTTTACCATCTTTTTTAAAAAAATAAATAATTGCGAAAAGCCATCGGGCTAGCAGTGGGTTTATTAATAAATATAGCGTGGGCTTGAAGGACTGTTTATTTTTCGTCCTTCTTTGGCTTCATTGTCGGGAATAAAATTATTTCTCGCAGGGTTTTGGAATTGGTTAATAAAACTGCTAATCTATCAATGCCGATGCCGATTCCGGCTGCCGGAGGCATTCCGTATTCCAATGCTTCAATAAAATCCTTATCAAAGGGATGAGTATCTTCCCCTCCCTTTTTTCTTTCTTGTTCTTGCATCTTAAACCTTTTCTCTTGGTCAATTGGGTCATTGAGTTCAGAAAAACCATTGGCAATTTCTAGTCCGTTAACAATTAACTGAAATCTAGCCACTTTTTGGGGTTCTTTTTCCAGTCTTTTTGATAATGGTGAAATTGTTACCGGATGATTTATCACAAAGGTCGGTTCTTTAATTTTCGCAAAAACCTCCTTCTCGTCTTTGTTGCCAACCACTTGAGAATATTCAACGCGCTTAAATTTTCCTTTAAAAATTTTTTTATCCAATGACTTCAATAATTTCTCGGTAAAGTCCATCATTTTTTCGTAGTCCCAATAAGCGGCATAAAATTCGAGCATTGTAAATTCGGGATTGTGCTCTCTGTCCATGCCTTCGTTTCTAAAATTTCTGCCAAGTTCATAAACCCTTTCCAGCCCCCCAACCAAAAGTCGCTTAAGGTAAAGCTCCGGAGCAATTCTTAAATACAGGTTAAGGTTTAGAGCGTTAAGGTGAGTTTTAAACGGTTTAGCTTTCGCGCCGCCGGCCATTGTCTGAAGAATGGGGGTTTCCACCTCTAAAAATCCGTTTTTATCTAAAAATTCTCTAATTTTTTTAATTATTTGCGAACGTTGAATAAATTTTCCTTTTACGTCCTTATTCAAAATTAAATCCAGATACCTCTTTCTAAACCTCTCCTCAACATCTTCAAGTCCATACCATTTACTGGGAACAGACATTAGGGATTTGGTTAAAATTTTCCACTCCTTAACCAAAATGGTCTTTTCTCCTCTTTTGGTTTCGAATAAAGTACCGGCAAGTTCAACAAAATCGCCAATATCCAAATTATCTAAAAATAAATTGTATTTTTTTTCACCAATCTCGTCTTTTTTCAAATAAGCTTGAATTTTGGCAAATCCATCTTCGAAGTCAAAAAAAGTAGACCCGCCGTGCCCGCGGATAGAACAAATTCTTCCCACCAATACAACCCTTTTTCTTAAAAGTTTATTAAAATTATCCAATACTTCCTGGTTGGTGTGTGTGCGTAAAACCTTTGCCGGATAAGGATTAATGCCAAATTTTTGCAAATTTTTCAATTTTTTTAGTCTAACCTTTTTAAGAATTTCTACATTGTCCATATTTTTATCATAACACTTTTATAAAAAATTTACCACCGAAAAATTCGATGGTAAATTTCAAAATTATTTTAACTTACCGCTTCTGGTCCTTTAAGGCTTCCTCGATTGTCTTTCTTAAATCTTCAACATTAATTTCTTTTTGTGGCTTCTTAATGGGTTGAAGTTGCTGTTTTGCCGCTTCTTCAAAAGAAACGGGTTTTGATTTCTCTTTTTGCCCCGTTTGATTAATAGCTTGTCCTTCCTTGCTCTTTTTTGCCAAACAGTCCGGACAGTAAACCGGTCTAACTCCATCCGGCTGAAAAACGACGTTTGTTTTTTTGCCGCAAACAGAACAAACGGCTTCAAATTTCTTTTTCTTTTCTTCTCTTTCAATCTTTACTGCTTCGCTCCATTTTGCTAACTTTTGTTCAATCTCTTCCCGGGGTGTTGTATATCTTTCTCTCGATACTGCGATAATTTTATCACGATAAGATTTTTCCGGTTTTGGAAGCGGCGGCAAAGTAATGGCGCTAAACGCCCGTGAAGCAGCGCCGTCAATCATTAACTTTAAATAAATGTGGTATTTATCTAGGTTTACCAAATCATCTATTGTAAATTCCGGCGTAAATTCTTTTTCTAGAAATTCAGCATCTGCAGCCCCAACCCGAAAAGTAATAATTGTTCCCACGTTACCAAAAATCGCATCGCGCACCCTCGTACTTTTCCCCTTATCGGTCATCGTATCTAATTGGGCAATATATTGATGGGTTAAAATCAAACAAAGACGATATTTTCTGGCCTCGGATAAAATTGTGGCAAAAGCATCGGTAGCAAAATTTTGAAACTCGTCTACATAAAGATAAAAATCTCTACGCTGCTCCTCGGGCACATCCACTCTCGACATTGCTGCCAACTGCAACCTGGTAATAACCAAAGCACCCAATAAATTGCTGGCATCTTCTCCAATTTTTCCTTTTGACAGGTTAACAATCAGAATCTTGCCCTCATCAATAATTTTCCGCATATCAATTGTAGACTTTACTTGGCCAACAATATTTCTAATCAAAGGAGTAGCAATAAACTGACCAACCTTATTTTGAATCGGGGCAACTGCCTCTTCTCTAAATCTTTCCGGATATTTGGCAAATTCATTAACCCAGAAGGCTTTCACTGTAGGATCAGTAAGTTTTTCTACAATTTTTTGACGATAATCTTTATCGGAAAGCATTCTGTTTACGCTTAACAAAGTGGTACCCGGATATTCCAATAGCGCTAAAACCGTATTATAGGTAATGTATTCCATTCTCGCGCTCCACATATCAAACCAGATTTTTTTAAATACACCCATTAAGCCCGATGCCACCAAATGTCGATATTCTGGCTCAACCTTTTCCATTACATTAAAACTAATCGGATGGTCAATGTCTGCGGGATTAAAATAAACCACATCATTGATACGATTAGACGGCACGAAATCAAGCATTTTTTCTGCAAATTCTCCGTGCGGGTCAACAATTGCTACGCCGTGACCCCGCTGAATATCTTGAATTGCCATATTTTCCAATAATACCGTCTTTCCCATTCCCGTCTTTCCAACAATATACATATGACGCCTTCTGTCATCAGGCTTAATACCAAACTTTACTCTCTGATTACGAAAATTAGTTTCAGCAAAAACTATAATGTCGTTATTATCTTCTGCCATAAAATATTTATTTTATTAATCTCAATTTTAAAAAGTTGGTAAGGAGGTGGGAGGACTACCCTTTTTAGCTTCAATAACCGGCAATTTAGCAACTTTTACAAACTTTGCTGGAATATGAAAAATGGTTGCTAGCTCTTCGGTATTAAAAACAAATCCTCGCGACTTAAATTTTGAAAATGGAAAAAATCTATTCTTATAGAGACCCACAAAAAACCTTTTTTTCTTCAGTTCCGAACTTTTTTTGAAAATCTTTCCGGGAACGGTGGTGAATTTTTTGTTGGGCTTAAAACCATTAAGATTTTGAGTGTTAAATTGTTTAAAATAGCCCCCAAATGCTGAAACCTTGTCTTTATTAAAAACATCAACATGTCCCCAATACATATATCGAATAATGGTTTTGAATCCCACCTTCGCAATATTTGCCTCTACCGCACTAACCACTTCTTTCTGTCCGGGAGTTAAATAAGCAATAATGTCCTTAACTTCCTTTTTCTCTTCTGTAGCTTTTTGTTCGGTAAAACCGGTCAAAAAATCAGTAATCCCCTTCCAAAATGCTTCAATCCATCCCACCGTCTCTTTAATTAATAAAGATCCTCCTTTTGGTGATGATTTCACTTCTTTGCCCAAAATTTTTCCCACCAGCTTTTCTCCTTCTTTTTTCCAATCGTCTCCTTCTGCGCTTACTAAAATTTGAATCCAACCGTGCTCTTGAGGACCTAGACTGGTTAGAAATTCAAAAAGACCGGCAAGGGGGTCATTTCTTTCCTCTGCTTCTCTTTCTTGAAAAAAGTATGGATATGTTCGGATGGGATAAGCATCGGGTTGGGTTAAAACCAGTTCCGTTCCCCATAAATCATACTTCTCATTCGGTATCCCGGCAGGTAATTCTTGAACGTAATCCTCTACCTCCTGAATCTCGGCGTCAGGATATTGAGCGAATAAATTTGATTCTATTAAATCTCTAAATTTGGTTTGTGTTCTGATAAAAATATGGACCATTCCAGCCCTGCTGACAATTTCTATAGAAAACCACGGTGGCAATTCTCCTTTTAGATATTTTTCCTTCCAGCCAACCGTTTTTTGTGTAGCATGAAGTGCGGTAAAAAATTGCTCCATTGCCTTTGGGGTTTTAACAGTATCTCTGGGAAATTTTATTTCCAAAACCGTCCAGCTTAAACTAGTCAAATATTTTAAACGGAGATAATTTAACCATGCTTGCCTTAAAACAAAAAAAAGAGCTATTGGTACATAAATCCACCAAAAGCCCAGAATTATTTTGTATATATTTAAAATGTCAGAAACCATGCCTCCCGCAGATTAAAATCTCAATTGTTAATGTTTCTTGAAATTAACTCGCCAAAATATATCTTCCGTCTTCCAATCTCTTGGTTTTTGGCGATCTTTGTAGGTTTAAAATAATTGTTGCCGGCCTAACTTGTCTCTGATTTAGTACCGCATTTAAAATCTCTTCTTTGGTCATTGGTCTATTATTTTCTCTTAAAATTCTCTCAATTACCTCCTCTACCGTTCCCGGCTGATATCCCCACGAAGTTAAAGCATAAGTTCCGCGACCAGTTAAAACAAAACGAGAATCCTTAATCAATTCATTGTGAACGGTCTGAACATGTGCCGGCCTCTCTAAAAGGCCCATTTCATTTATCAGTTGGGCAATTTCTTTAAAATGAAGAGGTTTTCCCGCCTTTCTTAAAACTAAATAAGCCCTATCGCGGATTCCTTGCGGAGAAATATCCGGCCAATGATTTAATCCCACCTCGTTAAAATGATTTTTGTCTATTTCTTTAGAAATGTCCAAAATAATATAAAACATCTTTGGCGGAACATCGGTATGTTTTTGGGAAAGAATTTCAAAGACTTCATCTTCGTGAATTACTGAATTTCGGCGTTGAAATTCTTCAATAAGAAAATCAATAATTTTCTGCGCCCTTTCTCGAGCATTGGGTTCGGTGGTCCAATAAGGATGAAAACGTTCGTCATTGGTTATTCTTTGGTAGGAGTCTCCAATGGTTAAAACCAAATAAAGCTGGCCCCTTATATACGACGGCCCCCCTCCTACCAATGAATTATAGAGGTATTTTTCGCCAACCAGCCTTCCGTGTTCATCAAAAAAGTCGTTTAAAAATTCAAAAAATGGACCGAGCAAAGAAATCGCTCTATCCGACTTTAAAACCCTTAATCCACTTTCCTCAATCTGTCTAACTCTTTCTCTGGTAATGCCAAAACTTTTTCCAATGGATTCAAGGGTTTCTACTTCTCCGGATTTAAGACCAAATCGTCTTTCAATCACCTCTCTCACGCGCGGATTTGTCAAAAATAACAAAGCCCGCTCTATTTTTTGGGTAAGATTTTTGGGAATTCTTGTTTTAGAGTTTATTGCTTTACTGCTCATATTATTTAATTAATAATATACTACAATAAAATACAACTGTCAAATACTACTGATGGAATCTTTTGCTCCAGGTAATTAAAAGACTGCTAGCGATAAATAAAGAGGTATAGGTTCCAACCACAATTCCGATAATCAGGGTTAAAGCAAAGTACTTTAAGGTCTCCCCGCCAAAAAGAAAAATCATTGCCAAAACCATCAAGGTGCAGGCGCCAGTACTTAAAGAACGACCGAGAATTTGATTAAGGCTCTGATTTACGGTTTCAGCAAAACTTTCGTTTCGGGCCCTTAAAAGATTTTCCCTTACCCGGTCAAAAACTATAACTTTATCATTCATGGTATAACCAACAACGGTAAGTAGGGCAGTAACTATCGGAATGGTAAACTGCACATTATAAAATTTTCCCAACAAAATTAAAACCAATAAAGGAATAAGCACATCGATGGCCAAGGTTATTATTGAAACTAAACCGTACTGCCAACCGGCAATCGGCCATTTTAATTTGCGAAAAGCAACGGCAATATAAAACAATAGTGCCAAAAGAGAAACAATAATCAAAAGTACCGTTTTTTGCCTTAATTCTTTTCCAATTGTCGGTCCAATTGCTTCAAATCTTTTCTCGTCAAACTTTCCCAATTCATTTAATGCAGAAAGAATTTGCTGGTGAGTGTCTTCATCAATATCCTTCATGCGCAAAATTACTCCGTTTTCTCCGGTTGGCTGGACCGTAATTTCGCCCAAATCAAATTTATTTAGTTTTTCACGAATTATTGTATTATCCGGCCGTTTCTCAAATTCTGCTTCCAAAATTGTACCCCCCAAAAAATCAATTCCTAAATTTAGTTCCACAATAAAAAGTGCCAAAATCGTGGCGACAATTAATATGCCGGTAATCAAATAGTGCAGTTTATAATATTTTACAAAAGGGAGGTTCATTTTTATAACCATAATTTCTTAAACCTTTCTAATTTTGCTAACCGAAACGCACGAATTAAATAAGTGGTAATAAAAATGGCTGAAATTATGTTGACGACATTACCAATAATTAGAGTAAAGGCAAAGCCCTTTACAAAACTGGTGCCGAAAGCAAAAAGAATTAAACCAACTAAAATGGTGGTAAAATTTCCATCACGAATTGCTGGCCAGGCTCTTTTTATTCCGTTGCCTAAAGCATCAAAAAATTCTCTCCCGGCCCTCATCTCTTCTCTGGTACGAGAAAAAATCAAAATATTGGCATCAACTGCCATACCCATTGAAAGCAAAAAGCCGGCAATGCCCCCCAAAGTCAAGGTTACGGGAATAAGTTTAAAAAGGGCCAAAAGAAAAATCACGTAAAAAACTAACGATAAAGAAGCAAAGAAGCCGCTTAATCGGTAAAAAACGATCATAAATAAAAGTATTGCCAAAAATCCAATAATTCCCGCTTTTAAACTTTTGGTAAGCGAATCGTGCCCCAAAGAAGCACCAATATTCTGTTGACTAATTAAATTAATAGGCACCGGCAACGCTCCGGCATTTAACCTTTGGGCAAGTTCTTTTGCTTCTTGCAGCGTAAAGTTTCCGGTAATTTGAGCCTTGCCGCCGGAAATCTCCTCCTGTACCCTTGGAGCACTAATTGGTGCACCATCAAGATAAATTGCCAGTACTTTTCCTATGTTTTTTTTGGTTAGTTCGGCAAAAATTTTTCCGCCCTCATCGGTAAATTCCAAAGAAACATGAGGAGCATTGGTGGTTTGATCAAAGGCAAGTTGCGCCTTCTTTAAAAATCTTCCAGTTAATTGGGTTGGTTTAAAATAAGGATCGATATTCTGTACATCTTGGTTTCCTTCTTGTTGTTGTTTTAAAATCTCGTCGGTTTCTGATTGTTCCCTTTGCTCTTTAAATTCCAGATACGGTGTTGCGCCGATCATCGCAATAGCGCTTTTAACATCGGTTACGCCGGGCAAATCAACGATTAAACGATAAGATTCCCCAACCCTATTTATCTGAACAATCGGCTCGGCAACGCCAAAAAGATTTACCCTTCTTTCAATTACGTCCCGAATGCCTTCTAAAGAAGCATCTCTTTCTCCCGTTTCGATATTAGAAAGGTCAGCCTGATAAATTAAATGAGTTCCGCCCCGAAGGTCAAGGCCGAGCTTAAATGGTAATTTATAAAATTGAGGAATGCTTGTTCCGATTTTTGAATTTATCCACCCGGTTGTTTTGTCCCAAAAAACAGGATAATCAAGACTTCCGGCTATGAGCACCAAAATAAAAACTCCAAAAACGATAAATCTTGCTTTCTTTATTTGTTTGCCAACAAAACTATCTTTTTCTTTTTTTTCAGTTTCTTTAAAAAATAAACCCATTTTATTAAAAAAATGCAAAAATTAAAATGCAAAACAAAATTTAAAAGTTAGTTTTTTAGTGTACGATAAAATAATTTTTTTAGCAAGTGGGCAACCTTCAAAAACTGGTATGCTTGTTGAGCCCAATTAAAATGAGGCTCTCATCTAACCAAAAACCTCTTTTTATTTTCCGCAAAATTTCAAACACCACAACAGCATTTATATTTCTTAACAAACCAGAACGGAAATTTATTTTCGTGACGGGCGAGCGAGTAAAATTTAAGAAGCACCATGGCATTTTTTGTATTTCTTTCCGCTACCGCAGGGACAAGGATCGTTCCGCCCAATTTTTTTGCTTTCTTGTATTATTGGGGGTTTTTTCCTGATTGTTTGCTGATTGCCAATTCCTGAATCGGGTTTAAATTGCGCATTGAGAAGAATTTCCGCAATACCGTTATCAATATCCTGAAGCACCTGCCGGAAAAGTCTCATTCCTTCGTTTCGATATTCTACCAGTGGGTCGCGCTGTCCATAAGCCCTTAATCTTACACTGTCTCTCAAATATTCCATTGTCTCAATGTGTTCCATCCAAATATTATCTATGGTTCTTAAAATTACAAATCTTTCAATGTTTCTTATGTCAGAAACGGCAATTTCTTTTATTTTTTCGCGATATTTTTCATATTCTTCTCCGTTCATTAATTCCTTAATCTTGTTTTCTATCTCTTCGTCTGAAGCAAACAAAATTTCCCTGCGCATTTTGTAAATTGCGCTTCTTTGCTTATTCATTACTTCATCGTATTGTAAAACGTGATTACGGATATCAAAATTATAACCCTCAATTCTCGCCTGCGCTTTCTCAATAGCATTGGAAATTAATTTGTTCTGAATCGGCTGATCTTCGGGGATCTTAAATGTTTCCATTAGTGTTTTTATTCTATCGGAACCAAATCTTTGCATTAATTCGTCTTCCAATGAAACAAAAAATTGGCTCATTCCCGGATCGCCCTGTCGGCCGGACCTTCCCCTTAATTGGTTATCAATTCTTCGTGCTTCGTGTCTTTCGGTTCCAATTACAAATAATCCGCCCGTTGCCTTTACTTTTTCCGACTCCTCGGGATCGGGAGGGTTGCCGCCCAAAACTATATCCACTCCCCTTCCCGCCATATTAGTAGCTACGGTTACTGATTTCAATCTACCGGCCTGAGCAATTATCTCTCCTTCTTTTTCATGATTTTTTGCATTAAGAACATTGCAGGGAATCCCTTCCCTTTTAAGCAGGCCTCCCAAATATTCGTTTTTTTCAATGGAGATTGTGCCGATGAGAACCGGCTGTCCTTTTTCATAACACTCTTTAACCTTTTCTACCACGGCTTTAAATTTGCCCTTTTCGGTTTTATAAACTAAATCCGGAAAATCCTTCCTAATCATCGGTTTGTTGGTGGGAACAACAATTACTTCAAGTTTATAAACCTTATCAAACTCTTCGGCATTGGTAAGAGCCGTACCGGTCATGCCGGCTAATTTTTTATACATGCGAAAATAATTCTGAAAAGTAATAGTGGCTAGGGTTTTTGATTCTTTTTTAACCTCTACCCCTTCTTTTGCTTCAATAGCCTGATGAAGACCGCCAGAGTATCTTCTGCCCGGCATTAATCTCCCGGTAAATTCATCAACAATTACTACCTCGCCGTCTTTAACGATATAATCTTTATCTCTTTTAAAAAGTACTTCAGCACGCAAGGCTTGCTCTAAATGGTGAATAATCTGAATTCCCCCCTCCTGATAAATATTTTCCATGCCTAAAAGTTTCTCTATTTTATCTATACCGCTGTTGGTCAGCGTTACGGCTCGCATTTTCTCGTCAACTTTAAAATCTTCCTCTTTTTTAAGTTGCGGAACGATTTTTGCAAATTGCTGGTAAAGCTGAGCAGATTCAACGTCGGGCGCAGAAATAATTAGTGGGGTTCTTGCTTCATCGATTAAAATACTATCCACCTCGTCTACAATTGCGAAATTAAAACCTCGCTGACAAATTTCGTCCTTATTTAAAGCCATATTATCGCGCAGATAATCAAAACCGAATTCATTATTGGTTCCGTAAAGAATGTCGGCTTGATAGGCCTCTTTTCTAGAGATTGGTCGCAAAAAATCTTCTATTACTTTAAACCCCCCCACCTCATCCCTTCTTTCATCCAGCTCCTTTTCTCTTGCTGGGTCTTTAAATTGTGGATCATAAATATAGGCAGCATCATGAACTATACAGGCCGTAGAAATGCCCAAAGCATAAAAAATCTGCCCCATCCAAACAGTATCCCTTTTCGCCAAATAGTCATTAACCGTCACCAAATGTACTCCTTCTCCGGTTAAAGAATTTAAGTAAAGAGGTAGGGTGGCTGCAAGAGTTTTTCCTTCGCCCGTTTTCATTTCGGCAATTTTCCCCTGATGTAACACAATTCCTCCAATAAGTTGAACATCAAAATGACGCTGTTTCAACGTTCTTTTTGCCGCCTCCCTAACTAAAGCAAATGCTTCTGGCAAAATGTCGTCAAGTGATTCTTTTCCGCCGGCAGCAGGATTTATCCTTTGTTTAAATTCTTCGGTCTTGCCTTTAAGTTCATTAATAGAAAAACGCTCGAACGGCGATTCGAGCTCATTTATTTTATCAACAATTGGCTGAATTTTTTTTAAATATCTTTGATTGGGGTCTCCAAATAACTTTTCCAACATAAACAAATTCAAATTTGTTATAAGGTTGTCTTATCAGTGCCCTTAGGATACCAATCTAACTCTGCTTTATTGATGGTAAAAATTGCTTCTGGTTTTCCGCCTTGAGCCAAAAAGCTTTCTGCGCTAATGTTTATCCAATGAAGAATTCCAGTATCTTCACCGGTAACTTCTAAAGAATAAACTTTTGGAGAGCCGCTATAGCGGTATAAATGAGAGGTAATAAAGGCATCGCGAACGGCCGGACTTACTGTTTTTATTGCCTTCCATCCGCCCAAATGACCGTACATATTAAAAATTATTGGGTTGAGGAATAATCTTTTATAACCGTATTGATTAATAATGTAGACGTCGAAATCCCCTTCTGCCCGAATCAAATCTCCTTCTTTTAAACCATAATCTGCGGGCCTGGCCAACCTCGGAGAGCCGGGTTCAGGATTTGGCTGTGGGCCGGAAACCGGTTCGGTAAAAATGGTAGTTGCCACAGAAACCGTAAAATTGCTTAAACTTGCAGATGAATCAAAGCTGCTTCTTTGAAATTGATTAGAAATAATGAGGGTTACCGCACTTACATCACTTTTAAAGTTGGGAATTTTTAAAGTGCCTTTTTGGTTTTGTAAATTCAACATTCCGATAAGTACCGGCTTGGTTTTGTATTCAATGAGATATATAAAATTAAAATTGCTTTTTTCAATTGGCGCCTGAAATTCAATCTCTAAATCCTTAGCAATTGTCCCGCTGTCCTGTTTGTTGATAAAACGATACCAGTAGGGGGCCCAGTTTTTAACCTTTTGAGAAATATTAATCACGCTGGTAGAAACAATACTATAAGTAATTGGCGAGGCATTTACCGCGCCCCTTAAATAAGGATTTTTATAACCGTAACGACCGTCACTCAAGCTGCTGTTGTTTAAATAATTAGCAATGGTCCAATTATTAAATACCTGAGAAAAACTAAGATTGTAGCCCTTGTCCCTTAACGCCTGCTCTATTGACTCTATTCCGGCCCTGTTGTTAGTAATCATCTTCGTAAAGATATCTTCTCCAAATTGTTCGGCAAGATAGTGAGCAAATAGGTTTACCGACGGATAATCGTATCTTTCGTTTTGCCAATCGGTAAGAGAATCAAAGGGGTTAGCCAGAAAATCGTTTACTCTTTTTTCTAAATTAGTGCCCACATAAACACTATCATACCCGGCAACGGTCGGCGCGTATTCGCTTCTTGCCTCATTCAGCCAAACATCTTCAACGACTCTGTTGATTCTTTCTTTCTGATTCCAACTTATAAGGTGTTGAAACTCGTGGGCAATAAAACTATCAATCAGCGGATTAGAAAGCTGGTCCGTATTAACATAAAGCATTTCTCTTTCATTGGATTTTGGTTCGTATTCTTTAGAAATTTCATCTTTAGAATGAAAATAACCACCTGCGTTGGTTTTTAATTTAGTTAACAAAATTGTTATCCGGTTATCGTTGTCTATCCCGGGCTTCCATTCAGAGCCGAAAACAAAGCGTAAAGAAGGATAAGTATAATTATCAAAATTCTCCATTATTCTATTTACGTAATCAGAAACAGCGCTTCTATCTTTTAAAGAAAGAGAGTTCCAATAATCGTCTTCCATATAATAATAGGCGTTTTCAGAAATTCTGATTAGCGTTGCCGAGATATTTGTCCTGCCGGAATAATCATACGTGGGGTCAACAAAAAAATTTTCCTTGTCGCCAATATTTGCCGCAAAAACAGAAGAACAAATAAAGAAAAGCCCGCCCAAAATGAACGGGACAAAAACCAATCTCTGCTTATTAAATAAATGCTTGAATGAAACCATAATTTAAAATTGCGTTGCCAAAGGAGTCCGGAAAGTTTAAACCCCAATACTTGGTATTGAATGGGTGCTAGTTCCGGAACTCCTTTGGCAAAACAATTATTGAATTGCCTTTTAAATTATATTTTAAGTATATCTTTTTAAAAACAAATATGTCAAACAAAAAGAGAAACCTCGACATATAGCCAGAGGTTTCTCCCCAAGTATCAGGGGCTTTGCTTTGCGGCAACACCCATTCAACATTAAATAGTGTAGCAGTTAAAAATTTAATTGTCAATACCGAACCACTTTTTAATCTCTTGAATTCCTTCTTCGATAGAAACCGAGGGCTGCCAACCCAAAACTTCTCTCGCTCGCCTATTATCTGCTAAGGTGTGCTGCATATCGCCCGGCCGGGGGGGGGCATAAATAACCTTGCCGCCAATTAAATCAGCAATTTTTTTAATGCTGTGATTCTTTCCCGCGCCAATATTGATTACTTCTCCTTTTCCAATTTTATTATTTTCCATAGCTAAAAGATTTGCCTGAATTACATCTCTAATATGGGTAAAGTCTCTTGTTTGTTCTCCGCTACCTTCAACGGTCAGGGGCTCTTTATTTTTCTTTTGGATTAAAAACTTTCCGATTACCAAAGCATATGGTCCATCCAAAGAAATTCTCGGCCCGTAGACATTAAAATATCTCAAAGAAACCGATGGCAGTCCGTAAAGTTCATAAAATAAACGACAATACTGTTCTCCAATTAATTTCTGAAAAGCATAAGGATTTTTGGGTTTGGGTATTAATTCTTCATGAAAAGGCAACTTTTCTTGGTCCCCGTACACCGAGGAAGACGAAGCAAAAATCACCCTTTTTACCCCGGCATCCCGTGCAGCAATTAAAACATGCAGAGTTCCCAGTGCATTATTTTTATGAGCCTCGTGGGGGAAATCTATAGAAAAAGGGATTCTGGGGCGAGCTGCTAAATGGAAAACATAATCAACGCCTTTAAAAATCGGTTTAATTTTTTCTAAATCGCAAATGTCTTCTTTGTAAAATTGAGCATTGGGGTTTAAATTTTCTTCCTTGCCGGTAGAAAGATTGTCTATAACCACAACATCAAAACCGCGCTCAATTAAAGCGTCAACCAAATGAGAACCAATGAATCCGGCTCCGCCGGTAATTAAAATTTTCATATATTTATCCTTTAAAAAGCATTCTTTCCAAAATGTTGCGCATTTTGGAAATTGCCTTTTCAAAATAATATTTCTGAAATATAAGTTCTTGAGCAGTCTCGGTTAAACGTTTTCTTAAATCTTCATTCTCTAAAGCTAAATTTATTTTTTCAGCAATTAAATCCGGTTCCGGCGACTCAATTACTAACGAATTTTTTTGATCAATCAGAAAGTCGCCCGCGCCTCCTGCCGGAGTACTAACCGTTAGGGTCTTGGCGGCCATTGCTTCTAAAACAGTAATTCCCGAACCGCCGTAGATAGCCGGCCTAACATATACATCTGCTGAACATAAAATTTTTACCACCTTGGGATTTTCTAAATAACCCAAGAATAAAACTTTTTTCTCTAATCCAAGACTTCTTACCAGGTTCTGAATGAATTCTTTTTGCTTTCCTTCGCCAATAATTAAAATCTTTAAATTCTCCTCCCTTACAAGAGGAATGGCCTTTATTAAATTTTCTAACCCGTCCTGTTCTACAAAATGAGAAATACTTACTATTAATTTTTCGTTAAAATCGATATTTAAATCTCTCCTTGCTTTTTTTATTTCTTCTTTCAGAAGTCCCGTCTTAAACTGCTCAATATCAATTGCTCCGGGAATTACTGAAATTACGCCGTTATAACCCATTTCTCTTGCCCCTTTTTCAAAAGAAGATCCCGCTGCCTGAATAAAATCGGCTTTCTTATAAATCAATTTATAAAAAGGCAAAAAGCGCGAAAGCTGTTTGATTCTTCTTTCGGGGGTTGACTCTCTTAGCGTTAAAAGATAATTGGTTTTAGGAAACCTTAACTTTAAAAGCAGGGCAGCAAAACCAGAGTACGTAGAGCTGTTTGCCCAAATGGCATTATATTTTCTTTTGCTAAAAAGTTTCCAGCCCATCCGAAACGCTCGCAAGGGAAATAAAATTTTATCAATTCTCGAGCCTCCGCCTATTCGGTAAATTGTTACATTTTTCATTTTTTCAAATCTCGGCAACGTCTTTTCAAGACGCGCAGTGATAATGTCAAACTCTACATTGGGTAGACTTTTAATAATTTCCGATAGGGTCAATTCCACTCCGCCGATTAAGGGCAAATAACTTAAATTAATGACGAGAATCCTTTTTTCAAAAAACTTCAACTGCTTTTTAAAATAATCAATTGTTTTTTTTAGTCCTTCTTCCAGTGATACGGTTGGTTCCCAGTTTAGTATTTTTTTTGCCAAACCAATATCTGGTTGGCGACAAAACGGGTCATTTTCTGGTCTTGGGAAAAATACTAATTTCCCCGAAGAATTGGTAAGACTTAAAATCTTTGTCGCTAACTCGCTAACAGTAATTTCTTGCGGATTGCCGATATTTATCGGTCCAATGATATCTTTCGATGTTTCCATCATTTTAACCATTGCAATAATTGTATCATCAATATATTGAAAACTTCTGGTTTGTTTTCCGTCTCCGTAAATGGTAATATCTTCTCCTCTTAATGCCTGGACAATGAAATTAGATACAACCCGACCGTCACCCAAAGTCATTCTTGGGCCGTAGGTGTTAAAAATTCTCACAATTTTAATCTCTAGGCCATACTGACGATGATAATCCATAAAAAGTGTCTCTGCACATCTCTTCCCTTCGTCATAACAGGCTCGTGGCCCAATGGGATTAACAGAGCCCCAATATGTCTCTTTTTGCGGATGCTCTTTGGGATCACCATAAACTTCCGAAGTTGATGCCTGAAGAATTCTTGCACCCGAACGACGAGCCAGTTCTAAAACATTAATCACGCCCAAGACATTTGTCCTTACCGTTTCCACGGGGTCAAACTGATAATGTAATGGCGAAGCAGGACAAGCTAAATTATAAATTCTATCAATCTTTCCAATCTTTTCAACCGGTAACGGCTTGTTAATATTATGTTCGATGAGTTTAAAATTTTTATTTGCTAAAAGATGTTCAATATTTTCTTTTCTTGAGGTAAAAAAATTATCAAGGCAAATTACTTTATGGCCTTGATTTAACAAATATTCACAGAGATGAGAACCGATAAAACCCCCTCCGCCAGTAACTAAAATTTTTAACGATTTAACCATCAGCTACTTAATAACGATTTTTATTTTTTTGTCAACACTATTCTAATGACTTGATAAATTTTTCTGCCTCCTCTTTAAATTTTGGGTCTAATTCTGCAGCATGTTGCGCTGCCCGAACTGCCTCTTCTTTATATCCCAATTTGGCATAAGTTGAGGCTAAAGAAGCGAAAAGTTGAGGATTCTGGGGTTGTTCTTCAACGGCAAACAAATAATGTTCCAGAACCTTCTCGTAATTTCCGGCCTTCTCATAAATTGAAACCAAACGCATAATATCGGTAATGCTGTTTTTAAAATTATAACCCATAGCGATTGCTTTCTCTGCATCAAAAACCGCTTCTTCATAATCCCCCAACTGTAAGGCAACATTGCTTAAAAACCACCAAGAAAGATTAACCGAAGGATTAAGGTCAAGGGCGGTCTTAAAACAATTATAAGATTCTTGATATTTTTTCTGCGATAACTTTGCTTGGCCCATTTCATACCAGATGCGCGGATTTCTGGGATTTAAATCAATTGCTTTTTGAATATATTCTTCTGCTTTAGATCCGGCGGACGAATCTCTTGGCAACAACAAAATGTACATTCTGCCAATATATAAATAGGGTGTAGTATCTAGCGGATATTTCTGAACATTTTTTTCGGTTTCTTTTATTGCGTAATATAAAATAGCCGGATCAACATCTTTATTTTTCTGTCTCTGAGAATCAACAACCTGGATTACGAAAGAGGCCAGTTTGTGTCTAATTTCATAAGCGCCCTGCGGAGTTTTAAAATTTAATGCCTGACGATATTTATCAAATGCTTTTTGGGCATTACCGTCTCTTCCCGCAATAATTGCCCGCGTACAGGCATAGTTGGCCATTGCCGGTTTTATGCCGGTCTGATAACTCAATAAAATTGCCAAGATTAACAAAACTGTTATTAAAAAGGGAGAAGGCCTTCTTGTGGGGCCCGTATTTTTTTCAACCAGCAAGTCGCCTTTTTGAAATGCTAGAAAATTAATATATCCCAAAGACAAAAAGAAAAGAAGGTGGTTGGCAAAAGTGTCAAAAATAAAAAGGTTTTGCCCGAAATAAGCAATAATCATTGCTGACAACACCCCGAACTCAACCTTATCAATCTTTTGCTCTTTAAACCTTTTTATTAAAAAGTAAAAAATAAAAAAGAAAATCGACAAATAACTCAAAAGGCCGATAATACCCATTGTTGAAAGTTCTTCCAAAACCATATTATGAGCCCTGTCCCAAATTGTTTCCGAGCCCAAATGAGTAAAGTGCCTGGGGTCAAAATATTTCATATGCAAATAAGTAAAATTCTCCGGCCCCCAACCAAAAATCGGCTTTTCTTTCCAACCTTTAATTGCGCTGGTCCACGACCATAAACGAGTTTGAATGGTTTCCGTACCCTTAGAAATGTCCGTCAATCGGTTTAACCAACTTATACTTTTAACCCACGAACTATTTCTATTTGCCCAGGCAAAAATTACCAGACTTAAGGCTAAAATTACTATTATAAAAAGAAGAATTCTTGTTTTTTTCTGTGAGGCTTTAAATACGAAAAACAGCATCAAAAGGAGGACCGAACCCAAAAGAGAAAGCATTGCCCCCCTTACTGCGGTCATAAATAAAATCGGCACGCCCAAGATAACCACCGCGGCAAAAAACCCTTTTTCTTTTGCCGAGGTATCTTTTTTAAATAAAAACAATAAAGCGAGATAAATAATAAATAAAAGATAGCCTGCAAAAAGCGCGGGGTTGCCGATTGTTCCAATCACTCTTTCGCCGTGTTGCCAACCAACAAAAAAATCTCCCAATCTTAAACGTTGACCGTAGCCGAACAATATAGAAAGAAAACCTACAAATACCGAAATTTTCAAAACCTTTTGCCAGTCTTCTTTTGAATTGATGATACTCGTTAAAATCAAAAAGTAAACCCAAAAATGCAAAAGACTAAAAATTCCGCCCATTCTTTCTAAAGAGCCCCAGAAACTGTTATAAAAATTAACGCCGACAAGGCCGGTGAAAAAATAAAGAGCCACAAAAATAGAAAGACTTATCGTTATCTGCGTCCATTTGGGTCGATAAGTTTTGTCAATCAAGATGAGAATAAAATAAAATACCGCCATCAACTCAACCAAAATGCGAAAAACTATCATTTTCATAAAATGAAATGGCGATAAATACTGAGATGGATCAATTATGCCGAGATTGAATACAACCAAGGGCAAAAATAAAGAAATCCAAATCCCCCATTTTAAAATTTTTACATAAAAAGAAGGAGTTTCCATATTAATAAGCATAGTATAACCCAATTTCTATTGTCAATCAAAAGAATTTGCGCTAAAATTGAAATAATCTAAAAAATGATTAGGCTGAAAAAATTTATCCTTCTCATAGGAGATATTCTTGTTTTGTATACATCGCTGGTTGTTGCCCTAAGTATTCGCTACAAGGGCATTGATTTGGAAATTTTAAAAAGACACCTTTTGCCCTTTTCTATTACTTATTTGGTATGGATAATTATTTTTTACATCAACGATCTTTACGAACTGGATATTGCCAAAAACAATGTAGAATTTTCCTCGGCGCTAGTTAGGGCATTGGTTATTGGCAGCTTAATCTCAATTGCATTTTTTTATCTTGCGCCAAGCTTTGCCTCAGGAGAAATTACTCCAAAAACCAATCTCTTTTTAAATGTTTTGGTCTTTATGGTGCTTTTTTATGCTTGGCGCTACTTATTTAATTTTATTGCCGGCTCCCTAAAACCAAAAACCAATTTAGCCATTATCGGATACAACCCCCAAGCAATTGAACTGGCAAAAGAAATTATTAAAAACCCACAACTGGGATATAAATTAAAAATCATTATTAAAAACCACGAACCCATTGATAGAACAGAACTGCCGGAGGTAAAAATCATTGAAGGAATCCAAAACCTTAAAGATCTTTTAATCCAAGAAAAAATCGCCATTGCGGTAGTGGTGCCGGAAATATATAATTCTCCGGAACTAATTCAGAATCTTTTTGAGTGCATTAAATACAAAATTGACTTTATTAATCTTTCTGAGTTTTATGAAAGCGTAACACAAAAGGTTCCGCTTACCGCGATTAATCAGGTTTGGTTTCTGGAAAACATCTCTCAAAGAAAAAGGAATTATTATGAACTTTCTAAACGGATTTTTGACTTATTTTTCTCATTGTTCTTATTTTTCGTTTCTTTGCCGCTTTGGTTAATAATCGCTATAATTATAAAGTTAGAATCTCCGGGACCAATATTTTATAAACAAACTCGCATTGGCCAGAAAGGAAGGCCGTTTATCCTGGTAAAATTCCGTTCGATGATTAAAGATGCGGAAAAAGAGGGACCAAAAATGGCCCAAGAAAACGATCCGCGCGTAACAAAATTTGGCAGGTTTTTAAGAAAAACCCGTTTAGATGAACTGCCTCAAATCTGGAATATCGTCAAGGGAGAAATGAGTTTTATCGGTCCGCGAGCGGAAAGACCGGAGTTTCATCAAGAATTAAAAAGCAGAATTCCATTTTATCAAGAAAGATATTTAATAAAGCCGGGGCTTTCCGGATGGGCACAGATAAAATACGGCTACACCTCTTCGCTTGAGGACAATTTTGAAAAAGTCCAATACGACCTTTATTACATTAAAAATCGTTCCCTCCTTCTGGACTTAAGCATTATTTTAAAGACAATCAATATTATTCTCAGGGGCGGAGGAAGATAGATGCAAAATAAAAAATAAAATATAAAAAATAAAAAATACAAGTCCGAAAATATAAAAATGAAGGATAGAAACGAACTCAAAAAAGAATTTAAGGTTAGGTTGTATAAATATATTATCAGGCTTCTTAAATTTCTAACTAAATTGCCAAATGACCCTGTTGTCCGGGAAATCAAGAGTCAGCTAACTAGAAGCGGAACCAGCATGGGGGCTAATCACTTTGAGGCCGAGGCAGCTAGTTCTAAAAAGGATTATCAAAATTTTTTCCATCACGGCCTCAAATCAGCTAATGAGTCGAAATTTTGGTTAGCAGTACTGAGAGACGCTGGGTTGACTCCAGATAACTTAAAAAATGAATGTGAATATCTTTTACAGGAGACAAAAGAAATAGCCAATATCTTGGCTTCAAGTCTTTTAACAATGAAAGGTAAGAGATAGTTTTTAAGTTTTTATATGTGTTTTTTATATTTTATATTTAATTTTTAATTTTAACTTTTCTATGAAAAGTTTATCAATCATCATTCCCGCCTATAATGAAGAAAAAGCAATTGCCCAAACAATCGAGGGGCTTAAAAAGGAATTGAATAAGCTTGATTTGGAATGCGAAATAATCGTGGTCAACGATGCCTCAACCGACAAAACAAAAGAAATTTTAGAAAAAATTAAAGGAATAAAAATAATTAATCATCCTGAAAATCGAGGCTACGGAGCCTCGCTTAAAGCCGGAATTTTAAATGCCAAATTTGAAAATCTTTTATTTTTTGATGCCGATGGACAACATAAACCAGAATATATAAAAGAACTATTGAAATACAGCGATGAATTTGATATGGTTAGCGGACAACGAGAAGGTTATAAGGGTCCGCTTATTAGACAACCCGGCAAAAAAATACTATTATGGCTGGCAAATTATCTTTCACAACAAAAAATTCCCGATTTAAACTGCGGTCTAAGGTTGGTTAAAAAAGATAAAATTCTAAAATTTCTTCACCTTCTTTGCGATGGTCTTTCATTTTCCACAACCACAACTCTTCTCTTTATAAACGAAAATCTGCCAATTAAATATATTCCCGTAACAATTAATAAAAGAAACGAAGGCAAAAGCACGGTCAAGCCCAAACATGCATTAGATACTTTAATATTTATTTTAAGAACAGTTATGCTAACCGAACCCTTGCGGGTATTTCTGCCGGTTAGCATCTTTCTATTCATCTTAAGCGTAGTTTTATTAATACAAAATCTAATTTATGAAAATATAAGTGATATAACTATTCTACTTGCCATCTCCGCGATACTAATATTCTTCTTTGGGTTAATAGCGGACCAAATTTCAGCACTACGCAAAGAGATAAAACATAAAGATGATAAATTATGAAAATTCTTCTGATTTATCCCAGATATAGAGAAGTTGCAACTTCCATTTCTCGAATTCTAGAAAACAAAACACCTCCCCTCGGACTACTTTACATCGCTGCTGCTCTTCGTGAACGAGGACATAGTGTGGGGGTTATAGATGCCGAAGAAAAAAATCTAAGCCTAGTTGAGCTAGGCGCAACATGTAAAAGTTACCAACCGCAGGTCATAGGGGTTTCCACAACAACCCCTACTTTTAAAAAGGCACGGGAAACCGCAAGATATCTTAAAAATTTACTACCAAAAACACCGATTATATTTGGGGGGCCCCATATGGCTTCTTTTCCTCAAATAAGCCTAGAATTTGAAGAAATTGATTACGGTGTTGTCGGGGAGGGGGAAATCACAATCTGCGAATTGGTAGATGCCATAGAAAATAACCAAGACTTAAACCAAATAAAAGGAATTGTATTTAGAAAAAACAATCAAATAATCCAAACCCCTCCACGAGAAATGATTAAAAACTTAGACGAAATTCCTTTTCCTGCTTGGGATTTAATCAATATCAGAAATTATCGCTACATTATGTCAAAAAGAAAAGCGTTTGCCACAATGATTTCAAGTCGGGGATGTCCTTATAATTGTTTATGGTGTGATCCAGAGGGAAGATTCGGAAAGATTTTTAGAGCCAGATCTGCAGATAATATTATTAGAGAAATCGAACTTCTTTATTCTCAATACAATATAAAAGAGATTCTTTTCTACGATGATACCTTTACCGTAGACAGACAAAGAATAGTCGAATTTTGTAATAAATTGATAAACAAAAAATGGGACTTGATTTGGGAGTGCCGCACAAGAGTTAATCTGGTGGACGAAGAACTAATAAAATTAATGGCGAAAGCTGGCTGTTACCGTATTAGATTCGGTATTGAATCCGGTAACGAAAATGTGCTTAAATTTGTGCGTAAGGGCATTACAAAAGAACAAGCCAAAAATGCTATTCAGTGGTGCAAAAAATATAAAATTGAAGTTTTTACCTACTTTATGCTCGGACTCCCAACAGAAACAGAGGAAACAATGAAAGAAACCATACAATTTGCCCTAGAATTAAATCCCGAATATACAACCTTTAGTCCGACTATTGCATTTAATAAAGGCAACGATCTTTTTCGTTGGGCAGCAGAAAGAGGATATATTGCAAAAGACTATTGGGAAAAATTCGTAAGAGGCGAAAATCTTAATCCTTATCCACTCTTAGAAACGGATAAACTTAAAAAGGAAGTAGTTCAAAGGTATTCTAAAATAGCATACAAGAAATTTTACTTCAGAATAAAATATATTCTAAAAGCAATAAAAAAGTGCAAGAATCCTATTGAACTCAAAAAATATCTTTTTCTTGGAATTTCTTTAATTTTTTTAAAAGAAATCAACGGATAATATGAGGGTCTATCTGACTAATTTACCCTTTGTAAGGGGATATATAAGATCTTCAAGATCCAGCTGGCTTCCGGTAGCTGGAAGTAATTGGTTTCCAATTTTTTTGGCGTATGCAACGGGTCTTCTAGAAAAAAACGGACACGAAGTAAGGCTGGTTGATGCGCCAGTAGAAAATATCTCGCGTGAGGAAATCTTAAAAGATATCAAAGAATTCAAACCTGATATTGTAGCCATTTATATAACCTGGGACAGTCTCGATAACGATATTGAAATTGCTAAAACAATAAAGAAAACCAATAATTGTAAAATAATATTTGTTGGTCCGTGGGGTTCTGCCTATTATAAAGAAATCCTAAAAAGGGCCCAGGATAGCGTTGATGGAATATTAAAAAGAGAATTTGAGTATCCGCTACTAAGGATTGCCGATGGCAACAAATTTGATACGATTAACGGCTTAGTATGGGCCAAAAACGGTGAAATTTTTGAAAATACTGATGGACCCGCTGCCGACCAAAAACAATTAGATGCACTTCCCTTCGTTACCTCGGTTTATAAAAAACATCTCAATATTAAAAAGTACAAGCAGGCAAGTCTTTTACATCCGTTTGTTGATCTTTTCACTGCGCGTGGATGTTCTTGGGGAAAGTGCACTTTTTGTTTATGGCCTCACACCATACACCGAAATACTCCCTACCGAATGAGAAGCATAGAAAACGTAATCGAAGAGTTTAAATATATTAAAAAAGAGCTGCCTCTTGTAAAAGAAATATTTATTCAAGATGATACACTACCACCAGGACGAATACGCGAACTTGCTGAAGCTATTCTAAAACACAATCTCAAAATTACCTGGTCGGGATACTGTCGGGCTGATGTTGATTATGAAACATTAAAACTCGCCAAACAAAGCGGCTGCCGGCTTTTTCATGTTGGATACGAATCGGCTAATCAAAAAATTTTAGACAACGTTAGAAAAGGTATCACCATTGAACAAATGGAAAATTTTACCAAAGACGCTAAAAGGGCTGGTCTTAAAATTCATGGCGATTTTATTGTGGGTTTACCCGGAGAAACCGAAAAAACAATAATCGAAACCTTGAACTGGGCCAAAAAAATAAATATCTCCGATTACCAATTCATCATTCCTCAACCCCATCCAGGAACCCCTCTTTATGAGTGGGCCGAAACAAACAAATTCATCAACACAAAAGGAAGAATGAGTTATCCCAATTTAACCGCAGATGATTTAGATTATTGGCGTTTTTATATTTATAAAAAAATTTATTTAAGTCCGCGTTATTTTATCTCCCACATTTTAAAATCTCTTACTGAACCAAAAGAATTCTTTCGACTTATACAAGTAGCGTGGCGAGGACTACCGCAATTGCTGGCGTCAAAAAAAATCAAAAAAATAATTGATCGACGCGACAAAAAAGAAATTACAAAATCGGATATCGAAAATCAACTAAAAATGGAAAAAGGGCTAAGAGCGGCGCTGGAGAATAACGATAGTCCAGAAAAATTTAATGAAATATATAATAAATTTCATCAATATATACTCGAACATGGTTATGCTACTGAAGGCAGAAGAAGAGATGGAGCGCTGCATCTGCCCGAAAACATGTTTAATCTTTCAGAAGAATTGATATACAAACTGATTCCCGACAATAAAAGGGTCCTTGACATCGGCGCGGGAGATGGACGGTTATGTGTAAAATTGGCAAAAAACAAAAAGGGTGAAGTTTTTGGTATCGATATTTCTGATTTATCTATTAAAATCTCGGAGGCTAAAAAACAACCCGGTTTGAAGCTTTATTTCCAAAAAGCCGATGCAAGAGAGCTTCCTTTCGAAAATAACTATTTTGATTATGTTATCTCAAAAGACTTATTAGAACATCTTCCCGCAAAAGATCACGTAAAGCACCTAAAAGAGGTTTGGCGTGCATTAAAGCCCGGGGGCAGTTATCTGCTTTATACACCACCTTTATTGGCCTATAAAAACCTAGAAGGACTTCATTTAAAACAATACAAACTTATAGAATTATATCGTTTACTAAAGAGCCATTTTAAAAAGGTTGAAGTCTACAGTGTTCTTCTTTCATTTTTAAACATAACAGCAAAAATCCCCAAACCAATTATCAACCTAATCTGCATATATGAAGAGGTGTTGCAAAAAACAAAACTTTTTCTTATTCTGCATCCATTGAACAAATTTATAATCTTTCGTGGCTTATTCAAAGCAACAAAATGAATTATCCCCACGTTACAATTCTTATTCCGATAAAAAACGTTGCCAAATACATTAAAGAATGTTTAGATGCGCTTTTAAACCAAGATTATCCTACCGATAGGTACGAAATTTGGCTTTTGGATAATCATTCCGATGATGGCACCCTAGATATTGTTGCGAAATATACCCAAGATAAAATTAAAGTCATCCAGGTGGGCGTTGATTCTCCGCCAATAAAATATAATAAGGTTTTGCCCCAAATTAAAAGCGAAATTGTTGGTCTGGTTGACGGAGATGCAAACGTAGATAGAGAATGGCTAAAAAAGACAATTGAACCACTTGCCGAATCTAAAGTGGCAGGCGCTTGCGGAACAATTCTTACTGCTAATAAAAACAAGTTAATTCCTCGAATTATTGGCTATGAACTTCAGGATAGATACGAAAAAATGCCGCGAGAAATCAAGCGCGCGGCTACGATGCATATTGTTTATAAAAAGAATGTAATTGAAGAAATCGGTGGATTCAACGAAAAACTTAAGACTGGCTACGATGCGGAAATTGGACACAGAATAAATAATGCGGGATATAAAATAATTTTTGTACCAGAAGCAAGGGTCTGGCACAACCACCGCGAAACACTGTGGGCCTTTTTAAAACAGCAATACGAATACGGTAAATTTGCAATTATCAGGTATTTCAAACTGCCCAAAATGTTCAGGGGAGATAATGTTGCTTCTTTTTGGATGATTTCTCAGCCGCTTTTCTATGTAGCTTTTTTGTTTTTGCTCATCCTCTGGATATTTTACAAGTTTCCTTTATTTATTGTTCTTGCGCCGCTCATCTTACTTTTTATTGCCTATTTTTTTTCTGCTTTGCGCTTAGCAATAAAGTACAAAGATGTCTCGGCAATTTTTGTATTTATAATCTATATAATCAGACCAGTTGCTTGGTCACTGGGAGCAATCTCTGCGCTTCCATTAATTTCAAAAATAAATTAAATTATGAAAATTTGTGTCTGCGTAAATGGCCGAGCTCACGAAGGAGGCGTTACTTCCTATATCAATTCCATCTGCGATGGACTCAGGTCATTTGGCCATCAAGTTGATGTAGTGACATTATTCGGAATTTCTAAATATCGAGAAACAAAAAATCTAATTATTCAAAAAACCGATAAATTGCTTCTGGGGTCTCCAATTAAAACGATTGTTTTTTATATTTTAAGCAAAACAATAATCGGCATAAGACTCCTTATCTATTATCCCTTCAAAAAATGGGATATTATTTTTGCCCAAGATGCATCGGTGGCTAAAGTTGCCTGTGTGCTCAAAATCATTTTTGGGGTTCCTGTAATTTTAATGGTTCACGGCTCTATACCGCTGGCACTTCTGCATCAAGGAAAAATCAAAAAAAATGATTTTGTCTGGAACCTTCTAATAAAGGAAGAAAGGGTTGCTTTTGCTAAAAGTAATATAGTAATTGCTAATAGCAACCACACGGCAGAGTATATCGGCTCAGTCTGCCCGGAAAGGAAAAACATTAAAATTATAAGAAATTTGGTGAATGAAAAATTATTCTTTAAAGACCCAAAAATCAATATTGAAGAAAGAAAAAAGCTTAAAATATTACCCGACGAATTTGTTATTCTTTTTGTGGGAAGATTAACTACGGCAAAGGGTCCAACCCTCCTTTTGGATGCTTTTGAAAAAATTATTGGTGAACCGAAACTAACCTTGGTTTTTGCTGGCGATGGCCCCGAAAGAATAAATTTAGAAAAAACCATTAAAGAAAGGGGGTTAGAAGAAAAAGTAAAAATTCTTGGCAATATTCCCTATAATGAGATGGGGAAAGTATATAATATCGCCAATGTTCTTGTTGTTCCATCTATAACGCTGGGCGAAGTCCAAGAACCATTAGGAATCGTAGCCCTAGAGGGAATGGCTACAGAAATTCCAGTTATTGCTTTTGCTGTTGGTGGCTTAAAAGAAATTATTAAAAATGGGTACAATGGAATTTTAATTCCCGAAAAAGATACACCTAAATTGGCTCAATCAATTTTGGAGATTAGAAAAAATTCCGCATTGGCACAAAAATTAATCCAAAACGGCAAAAAAGAAATTACGGAAAAATATACTACCAGGGTTGTTGCGCAGAAATTAATAAATATTTTCAATTCTTGCATCTCTAAATAAATGATTATAAAAATTTTTAAAAACAAATGGTTGCTCAGAGTGATCGGCGTAGCACTATTTATTTTCATATTGTGTAAAATAAATTTGAGAGAAACGCTTTCAGTATTATCGGGAATAAATATATATTATTTCCTTATCGTAATCTGCATAATGACTCTGGGCTCGATAATAAAGCCTTATCGCTGGAAATATATATTGAAAATATCTGAAATAAACTACCCTTTTTGGAAAACCTTTAAACTTTACTTTATCGGACTTTTTCTGGGAATAATTACGCCCGGAAGAGTGGGTGAGGCAGGAAAAATTTTTTACCTAAAAAAAGATAATCATCCGACAAGTAAATCAATGATAAGCATATTTATTGACCGCTTAGCGGATTTAATTTATCTAATAGTTTTCGGATATTTGGGGCTATTTTTATTCTTTAATTTATTTAAAAAATTAATTTGGGCATTAACCATCTTAATATTTATTTGTTTGGTTTTAATATGCTTAACGATAAAAATAAAGAGCATTAAAGCTCCTTTCAAAAGAATTATTATATTTTTAATACCAGAAAAATATAAGGAAAAATCTAATAACTATATTTCGGAATTAATAAAAATCATCAACCAATATAAACCTAAAGATTATCTGATTATTTTCGGATTAACTATCTTGTGCTGGATTCCTGCTTACATTTCTCTTTATTTCTTGGTAAAAAGTGTGGGGCTTTATAATGTTTCGTTTTTATATTTGGTAATATCAATGACAATAGCTAGCCTGATTACATTGTTGCCCATTACAATATCCGGCCTGGGAACAAGAGAGGCTGCGCTTTTATTATTATTTTCTCCACTCGGCATCGCTTCGGAAAAAGTAATCGCCTTTTCGCTATCTATATTTTTTGCAAATTTTTTGGTTTCTTCAGTAATCGGACTTTGGTTTTGGGTAAAAGATCCTCTTCGCGATAAAAATAAATAATTATGCCCAGGGTTTTACTTATTAATCCTCAATTCAATGTCCCCAGAGCAAGCTATGAAAGAAGTTTGGCTATGGGTATTTTTTATCTTGCCACTTATTTGGACAAAATGAGTATTTCGGTAAAAATAATCGACGGCGCCAGACAACAGAATTATATTGAGTTGATTAAAAAGGAACTGCCAAACACTGATTTCGCCGGCATATCGTCAATGACCACGCAGTTACCTTCTGCTTTGAATATTTCCAAACTAATCAAAGAATACAACAAAAGCATAAAGATAATCTGGGGCGGAGTACACCCCACCCTCTTCCCTGAAGCCACCGCAAGCCACCCGCTTATTGATGCCGTGGTCATTGGTGAGGGCGAAAAAACACTCTACGAGATTATTAAAAATGATTTTAAAAACATAGAACAAGTCCAAGTCATTGCCTTTAAAAAAGAAGAAAAAATAATCAAAACCCAGGAAAGACCACTGATAAATATGAATGAACTGCCCGAGCCGAACTGGAAGCTAATGCCCGAAGAAATCATTGAAAAGCTTCAACAGATACCCATACATACGAGCCGGGGGTGTCCGCATCGCTGTTCGTTTTGCGTAAATGCAATACTTAAAAACCGCTGGCGGGCAAAAAACCCCGACCAGGTAATCAGGGAAATTAAAAATACTCTTTCAGGGCCGGGTGCGGGTAAAAAAACACTTGTTTTCTGGGAAGAAAACTTTTTTGTGGACAAATCCAGATCGGAAAATATACTTAAAAAATTGATAGAAGAAAAAATTAATATATCCCGGAGTACAACCTGCAGGGCAGACTATTTTCGGGATGACTTTATTAATGATGAATTCCTGGACCTGATAAAAAAATCCGGTTGCGAGCTATTATCTATGGGGGCTGAATCCGGATCTTTGGGGATGCTTAAAAAAATTCAAAAAGATCTGACCCCGGAAGACTTAATTTATTCAGCCCAACAATGCGTAAAACACGGCATATCTCCTATTTATTCATTTATGGTCGGCCTGCCGGGAGAAACCTGGAAAGATACTAAAAAAACTCTCCGCCTGATCGATAGATTAACCGAAATAGATCGAAGAGTGGTAAAAATTATCGGCCCGCAAACATTCAGGCCGTATCCGGGGTCGCCGTTATTTGAAGAATGCATATCTATGGGCTGGGATCCGCCGTCCTCGCTGGAGGAATGGAGTGGGGCAATGAGCGGCGAATTGAACTATCTAAATTCGCATAAACTCCCCTGGTTAAAAAATCCAGACGTGGTTGAATCGCTGGATGTAATGGTGCGCCTTGGCGCAAACCCCATAAAATACGCTTTCGGACTTGAGGTTAAGGCGAATAAAATTCTTAAATTTTTATTTATTCTGCTTTGTAGAATCAGGTGGAAACTTAAATTTTTCCAATTTCCGATAGAGTATAAACTGGCCAAAAAATTTATCTCAAAAGCAAGCTCTGATAACTAATATTTTTTAATCAATAATTTTGGCTTGCGTAGATTCCGCAATTCTTTTATTTAATAATTCTCCAAACCCGGTCGCCCGAGTAACCCCAAATTGATCAAACGCCCATTGAAGTTTATTTTTTTCCAATAACCTCTCAATTGTCCCGGGGTTAAAATAAATATAATTGTAATCGGTATAATAATTGAGAAACTGAGGGCTAACAGGTGCGGCTATTACATCGTTGATGCTGATATTTACGGCATCTTTTTTAATTAAATCAACTAATTCTGTACTTTTTTCTGTTTCCGCATAAAGATAGTTTTCATGAAACATCCACTTATTGGACTGAATAAGATGCGCGGCCAAAACTAAAATAATCGCGCCCGCCAAAACAAAATAGGTCTTTTTGTCCCGGATTACCTGACGCAGCCACTCAAGCAGCCAAAAAACACCCAAAGACACCATTAGAACCAAGGGAAATCTTACTTCTAAAAAATGATCTTCGTTGCTGGTTCTTAAAACAATCAAAACCGAAAAAAGAAAAATAATCCAAAAAACGGGCAAAATAAAAAGTTGCTTGTTTTTTTTGTAAAGAAAGGTTGCGCCAAGAGCTAAAAAGAAAAGAATCAATGAACCGCCCATCAACGGCTGGCGTGAAAACCCGACAAGATAATACTTTAAGGCGACCAGGCTCATTTTAACCCTTGTTCCGATACTGTCAAAATAACCATAATCTATTAAGCCGTTAATTTCATCTCCTTCCGCAGTATTGATTTTTTCCCGGATAAATTCTTCTTTCTCAAAACGATAAGTGTAGGGATCGGTAAAAAGATGACCATCCCAGGATTTTTCCGTTTTATCAATATAAGTGTTCACTTGGTTTAAGGAACGATCTTGCAAAAAGAAACCTCCCCACAAAATAACCAACGGCAGCAAAAAAATAACTCCTCTTTTAATTGCGAGGAAAAACCATTGTTTTAACTGTTTCCAGTCTTTTTTATAAATAAAATTAGAATAGATATCGTAGAGCAAAAACGGTATAACAGAAATCAGAAAAGCATTTCTTGCAAGGGCCGCAAGCCCAAAAAACAATCCGCTAAGCAACAACCTCCAGGTCCCCGGTTTCTTCTTCCATAAATAAATCACGGTGCCGATAATAAAAAATAACATCGCCCACTCGTAAAAACCGAACCAATTCGAACCGGAAACGACAAACGGCATAAAAATATCAATACCGCTAAATATCAATGCTAAATATATATTAAAAATCTTAAGAATTAAAAAGAATAACAAAATATTTGTAACCCCATAAATAATCAAAGAAACATACAGGGGTAGTTGGGGGTTAAAACCAAAAACATCAAATATTTTACTGTATATGATTGGCGTCAGTTTATTGCTGGTGCTGTAGCTTATGCCCTTTTCCTTTACAAGTTCCGAAGACAGAACAATGTCCATTTTGTCCATTATCTTGTACTCCCCAGCCAAACTTAAATTCCTTGCTAAAATTAAATTAGAAGTATCTAAGCCCCAGGAAAAACCCTTATGTAAAATCGGCCAATAACGAACTGCGGTCGCAACAACAAATATAAATACCGATAGAATTACTAAATTAAAATATTTTTTATTCATGTTTTTATATTTTTATAAGCCACTTCAATACCATTCTTTTGTTTTTCTTATAAATGGGAAAAATTTTATCTATGTCTTTTTTAGTAAGATTCTCTTTTTTTATAAAAGATTTAAAAATTTTTTTATATATTCTCCTAACATTCAAAATAGATCCGAAGCTTCTATTTTTGTCATTCTTAAGCGTATCCATGAAAATATTATACTCTTGTTTATTTAAGTCAATATAACGCTTAATGTTTTCGTAAACCAATTCTTTTACGTTACCAATTTGTTTATTGTGGCTTTCTCTTTTCACGCTTACGGACTCTCCATGAATCCTGTGTTTTAATAAAACTTCGGGAATGTTGGCTATTTTGTAATTTTTTAAAAGCCTCGACCATAGTTCATAATCCTCGGCATGTTCATATTTATTACTGTATCCCCCTTCTCGTTCTATTATTTCTTTTCTAAAAACCACAGACGCGTGCGCTAATTGATTCTTCGTAACCATCAACCATTTAATTATAATCGGGTCTGAGGCAAATTCAACAATAAAGTGATCTTTTGATTCTTCATCAAACGAATCTATCCAGCTACCGACCAATACTATGTCTTGATTTTTATCAAGGAAATCAACCTGTTTTTCGAGCCGCTCCGGAAGAGCAATATCATCTGCATCCATTCTGGCAATATATTCTCCTCTGGCAATCTGCAATCCCTTGTTCAGCGACCCCACAAGGCCTAAGTTTTTATCATTTTCCAGAAGTTTAATTCTTGATTCTTGATATGAAGAAATTATTTCTTTGGTGCCATCAGTAGACCCGTCATCAATAATTATAAACTCAAAATCTTTAAAGGTCTGATTTAAAATACTGTCTATGGCTTCTTTTATATATTTCTCCGCATTGTATGCGGGCATGATTACGGAAACTTTAGGCATGATGTTTTAATTTATATCCGACGAAATATAATGATTCGTGTCTTTTATGACTGTTATCTTTTTGCGGATTATGTTCGCGGACTCTGCAATTTTCAAAACCAGCTTCCTTTAATCTTTCTATCCCGTTTTCTTCGTCAAACATAAACTTATGATAGCCGTCAGCGTAGGTTAAAAAATTCAATTCATCAAGCTTGGTCTTGCACCAGTTCGGATTCGGAAGAAGCCAAAAAATCTTCTCCTTATTCAAATATGTTTCACAGGCCCTTTTAAAGTCAGGAACGCTAAAAGATATTTCTCCTCCGCATTTCAATACTCTAAAACACTCCCTTAGGCAAGATTTTATCTCGTTTATGTACAAATGCTCAAAAAAATGCTCTGAATGAATTTCTGTTATTGACTCGTCCGGAAAAGGAAGTGGTTGCGTAAGATCATATATCAGGTCCGCTCCCTCTTTTAAATCTACGGTAAACCATCCAGATTTTTTCTCTGAAGAACCCAGCTCCAGTCTAAGATCTTCGCAGCTCCATGCTTTTTTTAAATTCTTTTTGTTGTGATTTCTTTTTTTTATCGGTAAAAAAACCCTTTTGTATGGAATGCGATACAGGCCCACCAAGGCCTTTTCTATGGGCTTTGGTAGAAATCCGATTATTTTTTTAATCCTTTCTTTAAACATCTTGGTCAGAAACAATCTCCCAACGAGCTTTAATATCAATAACGCCATTATTCTGATGGGGGTATTTTTTTTCTTGTTCGGCAATATTACTGATTTCCAATTGCGCCGCATTGGGAATGTGAAACAATATATTTTTTCTGCTGATTGACGTAGCCGTAAGATAAAAATTATATATACCAGCCATAAAAGGATTTTCTATAAGGACTTTTACTTTGTGCTTCCCAGGCAAAAGATCCCATAAATCGTTTCCTGTGTCGTTATTACGGATAGTGAAAAGAGGTACGTTTTCTATCGTATTTAGCCCGACAGCAAAACAAACTTGCCTGATTTCCTCTTTTGCCTCCACTTCCAGAATCAACTCTATTGGCTTAGACCACTCAACGCAAAACTTTCCCTGCAGCCCGTTTTTCAGTTCCACTGATACAAGTTTCAGTCTTTGGTCTTTTTGTTGAAAATCTTCGAATGTTTTTATTGCCGATCCGACTGAACTGGTTGCTAAATATTTTTCAACTACCTCCTTAGTCTCCCCTATAGCTTTAGCCTCGCCGCCCTGCAAAAAAAGACATCTATTGCATAGATTCTGGATAGCGGCCATATTATGACTGACAAAAAGTATAGTCCGACCGCTTTTTTTGGTTATATCATCCATTTTACCCAAACACTTCTTCTGAAATTCAGCATCACCCACGGCTAAAACTTCATCAACTAACAGTATTTCGGACTCAAGATGAGCAGCAACCGAAAAAGCGAGTCTAACAAACATTCCGGAAGAATAACGCTTAACCGGGGTATCAAGAAATTTCTCCACTCCGGAAAAATCAACTATATCGTTAAATTTTCTCTTAATTTCAGCCTTAGTCATTCCTAAAATCGCGCCGTTGAAAAAAATATTTTCCCTGCCGGTAAGTTCGGGATGGAACCCGGTGCCGACCTCTAGTAAACTGGCAATTCTTCCGTTCAGTTTAATTTCTCCTTCGGTTGGAGGAGTAATTCTTGAAAGAATCTTTAAAAGCGTAGTCTTGCCTGCGCCATTAGGACCGATAATGCCAAGCACTTCTCCTGCACCAACATTAAAAGAAACGTTCTTCAATGCCCAAAAATCTTCCTTTATCGTAATATTTTTTTTGAGCGGTTTCTTAATTTTGTTTACCAAAACATCGCGCAGAGCTAAATATTTCTCCGCCTGATGACTAATGCGATATTTCTTAGATATATTTTTTATTTCTACTATCGGTTTACCCATTTGTTTAAACTATATCGGCAAAGTATTTTTCCGTTTTTTTAAAATAAATTATTCCCCCAAGAAACACAATCAAACAAACTATTCCGGAAACCAATAATAAATTCCAATTTACCGCCCCAGTACCCAATATTGCCGCCCTGGCAGCTTCGATAACGCCCGTCATGGGATTAAGGGCCAGAATCCAGGAGTAATTTTTTAACATGCTTACCGGATAAATAACGGGGGTTACAAACATCATAATCTGTATAAAAAATGGCAACGCATAACGCACATCTCTGTATTTTACATTTATTGCCGCCATAAACAACCCCATCCCAACGGCAATTAAAAAAGTAATAATGATCAGAAGCGGAATAATCAATATTCCGGAAAAATTCGGAGCATAACCGTAGTAAAACATTAATCCGACTAAGATAACCGAGGCGATTAAAAAGTCTACAAAATTCGTCAGTATTGAAGAAATAGGCATAATTAATCTGGGGAAATAAACTTTAGTAATTATATCTTTATTGCTTACAAGACTATTGCTGGCTTGTGAAAGAGAAAGCGAGAAAAACTGCCATAATAAAAGTCCAACATAGACAAAAATAGGATAAGGAATATCATTAGACGGTATTTTTGCTACCCCCCCAAAAAAAACAGTGAATACAACCATAGTAATAAATGGCTGAAATATGGCCCAAAGAACACCTATTGCCGTTTGTTTGTACCTTACCCTTAAATCACGCCAAGTGAAAAAATAAAGAAGTTCGCGATAATCCCAAAATTCCTTAAGATTCAGTGATGAAAAACCTTTTTTAGGCCGAATAATAATTGTTTTTTTGTTCTGTTTATCCATGCTGTTGGTTATTTTTAATATAACCCGAAAATAACCTTTTTGTCTTTAAAAATAATTCAATAAATTTTGTTTCCGGAGCAAAAGAAAATAAATGCTTTTCCCAACGCCAATTAAATAGCTTGCTGAAAATTTTGGCCATTTTAAATAAAATCCCACTTCCTTGTGTACACTCCATCTTTAAATAATCAATCATAAACGCAGCGTTCTTTATAATTCTTTTCTTTTTACCCATAACCCAAGGCGTGTTTGCCGTACTGAAATCATATCTCGCCCACTCTTCAAGGGTTTTCGGCGGCTGCCAACCTTCTTTTATCGCTAAGCCGTATAATTCCGTGCCCGGATAAGGTGTAAAAACTCTCCAGGCAGAAATTCTGATTTGTGGATCAAGTTCTTTCATTTTATAGATTAAATCGGTTGTCTGATATAAATCCTCTTCTGTTTCCGTGGGAAAACCGGCCATAAAATAGTACTTGGAATTTATGCCGGCTTTTTTTAATTTCTTTATTGTCTCAAATACCTGCGCAATAGTAATATCTTTATGGATTAGTTCTAGAATTTTTTCTGAACCAGATTCTATACCAAAAGCCAAGGTACGGAATCCCGCCTTGTACAAAAGTTTAAGATAATCATCGTCCATATTATTTGCCACATAATTAACACGACAAGAGGCAAAAATTTCAATATTTAATTTATCTTTAATTATCATTTCGCAAATTTTCCGCGCGCGTTCGATGTCTACAAAAAATTCGTCATCCTCAATCTCAAAAGCATTTACATTGTATTTTTCAATCAATTCTTTCATTTCTGCAACCACCCTTTCTGCGGATTTTCCACGCCATCTTCTCTTGTTAAATTCTTGATTATAGCAAAATCCGCAACGGTGCGGACAGCCACGACTGGTATAAAAAGCAATATTCCTGGCCGTTTTGCCTGTGGCGAAAGATTTTTTGGAAATATAATTTTCAACATTTATAAGTTCGTAAGGAGTCCTGGCGGAATCATTTAAATTTATAAAATCTCTTTGCAGATTAATAACAATTTTATCTCCTATTTTATATCCCAATCCACGGATTTCAGAAAAATCTTTTTTCTTTTTTAAAGATAATGCCAATTCTTTAAATGTCTCCTCTCCTTCTCCAATAACCACAAAATCAATATAGTTATTTTCTAAGGTCTGACGAGGCAATAAACTTGGATGTACTCCGCCCCAAACTACCGGGATGTTGGTATTCTCCTTAACTAATTTTGATGCTTCTAACCCATTTAAAATTTGCTTACCGGTAAGCGCCGACATCCCAAAAATCAACGGATTATTTCTTATTTCTTCAAGTAATGTTTTTTTCCAATTTCTATCAACCCGCTGGTCAATAATTTTTACTTTATAACCAGCCTCAACCAACGGAGCAGCCACAGACAAAACACTCATCGGCAAGAGCCGAACCTCGGTGGTCTCGTATTTTGGGAAAAACAGAACTATGTCAGACATATCTTTTATACCATTTTAATGTTTCATCAGTTTGTTTATTTAGAGAAAATTTCTCTTTAACGCGTTGATATCCCGCTTCCCCAAATTGCTTTGCTTTTTGGGGATTTTTTAACAAATCAATAATTTTTTCTGTCATTAATTCGACATTGTTGGGATCTATCAGATAACCCGTTGCCCCATCAATGACAACTTCGCTCGGCCCCCCAAAACAAGTACTAATCACTGGTTTCTTACAGGCCATTGCTTCTAAATTAAACATACCAAACGTCTCAAAACACAAAGAGGGGAAAACACAAATATCTGAAGCATAATAAGATAACTTCAATCCATCTTCTCCTAAAAAGCCAGTGAAGATAATTTTATCTTCTATGCCTAAATTCTTTGCCATTTTTTTCATCTTCTCGGTATAGGCCCATTGCTTTCCTGCAACTAAAAGCACAAAATTTGGAAATGAATTTTTGACCATGGCCAGTGATTTAAGTAACCGGTCCCCTCCTTTTACCTCAATTAATCTTCCTGAAAAAATAATTATTTTTTTACCAAATAGATCATATTTTTTCTTGAACTCATCGACTTTTTGACCATCAACCCGCCAATCATCTACATCAATTCCGTTATAAATAGTTTCTGTATTTGTAATGCCATTTATTGCTAATAGCTTTTTAAGGGAATTGCTTACGCAGAATATTTTATTTACGTATCTTAGATAATAACGAATTATTATATTACGAAAAGGATTGTATCTTTTGCCGGCTTCTTTAACTTGATCCAGAATACTAACTTTATAAAAAACGTTGCCATTTTTGGGCATTATTTTCCCATAATGAATCAACATAGCATCATGGGCGGTTAAAAAAACTGCCTTTGAGTATTTCTTGGCCAGCTTTAAACAATGATACGAGAGAAAAGAATGAAGATTATGCGCATGAACAATGTCCGGTTTTATGTCCTGCATGATTTTTTTAGCTTTTATAACTGTCTGCGGATTGTAAAGGCACAGCCAACTACGCCAAAATGCATGATAATTTGAATAAATTTTAAAAACACTCAATCCATCGATTTGCATTTTGCATTCCTCTGACTTCTCCCTAACCGTAGTAATAATAAAAACATCATAACCATCAGTCCGAAGCTCTTTTGCCAGATTATATGCGACAATCTCCGCTCCGCCGCAAGATTCCGGCGGAAAATTATCCGAAAGAAAGAGTATTTTCATAAATATCAATGTATTTTTTAACTTGATTTTCCCAACTCATTTGTTGGGCTCTTTCTTTACCGTTTTTGCCAAATTTCTCGGCTAATTCCGGATTGTCCAGTAATTTCAAAATCGCTTCGGCGGTTTTTTTAATATCATTTTGCGGAACCAGAATTCCTGTCTCTCCATCAATAATCGCGTCTTCTGCGCCACAACCATAGGTTCCAATAACCGGCTTGCCGCAAGCGCCTGCCTCAAGATAAACCAATCCAAATCCCTCAAAATCATTATCATTTTCCGTAACCGACGGCAAAAGAAAAACATCTGACTCATAATATAAATCGATTAATTTCTCATCAGAAATATTTTCAAAAAAAACTACATTATTTTCAAGTCCGCATTCCTTAACCATTTCCAAATAAAGTTCTGGCGGCCTCCCGCCGACAATATAGTATTTTAGCTTGGGATACTTTTTCTTAACCTCTGCAACTGCGGGGATGGAAATATGATAACCCTTTCTGGGCTTTAAAGCGCCCACGCTTAAAACAACCTTCTCGCTTTTTGGTTTCCGCAAAATATTATTTTTCTGAAATTTACCGAAATCTACGCCGTTATTAATAACAATTGTATTATCTAATTTAACCCTTTTTAAAATCTGTTTCTGGGTAAATTTACTGATACAAATTACTTTTTTTGCTTTTTTGTATGCCCTTTTTAACAAAAATCCACCTTGAGCCCGGTCTAATGGCTCAACGCCGTATGTACCATGAACGGTGATAAAAACCGGTTTTTTTAATAAAAACCACGGCCAGAAAGGCAAAAGACAGTAAGGATAATCGGAAAAACAATGAACCAAATCTGCCGTTCTAAATTCTCTCAAGAGAGCAAGTGAAAAAAATAAATTATTCAATTTATGGTAATTTACTGCCTCTGACTTATTTTCCGGCTTATTATAATAAAAAACAACGAGTTGATAAACTTTTTTTAGTTGCTTGATTAGTTCTAACGAGTATCTGCCTTGACCGTCATTAACCGAAAGGGTTTTGGTAATAATTAAAAGTTTTTTCATCCCAATTTTTAATTTTTATGCCGTGGGCAGATTTAGTTTTCTCAATATCCTTCTTACGGTTTTTCTTAAATCTAAACTATTAAAAATCTTGGCCGTAAAATTGATATTTCTCGCAAATTCACAATTTCTGCAAAGAATATCAATTTTGGGATTTTTCCATCCTTTTAAAATCTTTTGGTATTCACTTCCCAAAAACAGATCTTCATAATTATCGCGTAAAAGGTTGCCCAAAATATGTTTTAATCCGTAGTCCATACAACAAAGTACAACATCGCCATTTGGTAATAAAACGGGCTGAACCCTTTTACAGGCAATCTCTCCTCGTTTCCTTCTTGGTCTGCCGTTAAGATTCCCCGCTCTGCTGTTTAATAGCGATTTCGTTGCGGGTAAATTTATTTTTGGATGAAGATTCTTGTGGTAAATATATGTAACATTAATCTTGCTTTCGGATAATTCTTTCAATCTTTTTAAATAATCATCATCTATCGGTGTATTGGTATCGCTGGATGGTAAATGAACCCAAAAAGATTTAAATGAAATTTTTTCCAACGCTACAATATCTTTATCTTTCAGTCCCACAAGTGTTGTGGAAACCATAATTTCATGACCTCGTTGATGGGTATACTCTATCATTTTAAAACAATCTTGATTAAGAAATGGTTCGGCCATTCCGGTAAAATGTATGTCTGAATCAAGCGGCACTTTATCTATGCACTGCTTAAACGTGTCAAAGCTCATAATACGCACGCCATCTTTATAGGCGTTCAGCAGTGTCTTCTG
>FWPV01000371.1_pt1 | contig 145551 bp, 109 predicted proteins | sample 2228371 | NCBI WGS metagenome assembly FWPV01 (sample SAMEA103939776, study PRJEB20133) | metagenome | reverse complement strand
CCCATGTTTCACGTAACTTCTTGGAACTCGCAAAATCTAAAAGTCGCACTTTTACTCGGGTCCTCTCCGCCAAAGGCCGCCGGCGGCCGCCCCGAATGGAGGGCGGGTTTGCCCGGCCGCCGCTGTGAGATACGCAGAAATGCCCGCCCTCTGATTTCCGGCTCGCTGGGGATGGCGACCCTCGAAAATTGTAAGATTCGCGTGGGAGGGTGTCCTCGCCATCCGATTTTCTGAGGGGTCGCCGTGGACCGCAACCTCCCAGTCTTTAGCCTTTTATTGCTCCTTTTCAGTCTGCCATTTCGACGAACGAAATGCACAATTTGTCATTTCGACGAACGAAGTGAGGAGAAATCTCAAGAATTGAAAGACTTCTCGCTTCGCTCGAAGTGACAAAAGCTCTGCTCGAAATGACATAGGATCCTTTCAGAATGACAACCCCTCCGCTTGAAATAACCATTGCCCAATGAACCCTAAAGGCCCAACTCTCGGCGCTGATCCCCCCAACCACAGCGCGAAAAATCAGCGCCCCTCACCCTTACTTCATCAAAACCATTTTGTTCACCTCGCTAAAACTGATCCCATCCATCGTTTTTGCCTCCAACCGATAGAAATAAACCCCCGATGCCGCCTTTCTCCCGCCATCGTCCAAGCCGTTCCACACCAGCGTATGCCGTCCTGCCGGCCGGAAGCCATCCCACAGACGGCAAACAACCCGGCCCTGCGTATCGAACAGGGTTATTTTCACATGTGCGGGCCGCGGGAGGTGATACCCGACAGTGGTCGCCGGATTGAACGGATTGGGATAGTTCTGCTCCAGCCTAAACTCACCGGGTGTCCGGCTGAAATGCGCATCTGCTCCGGTCACCATCTCCGACAAGGGGCGACGCCACACGGCAGTTCCATCAGTCCCTGCAAAGAGGTACGAGTCGCTCACGATAAGAACCTGCACATAACGATTCGTCAAGCCGTAATTGACCTCAATCCAGTTTGCGCCGCTGTCCGGAGAGAAAAACACTCCGCCGCCATCCGTTCCGACAAAGAGATTCGAGCCGCTCAGGGCAAAAGTCTGAACGTAACGATTGTTCAAACCGTTATTGACTTCAATCCAGGTCGCGCCGCTGTCCGGAGAGAAAAACACCCCGCCTCCATAAGTTCCGGCAAAGAGATTCGAGCCGCTCACGGCAAGAGCCTGCACATAACGATTCGTCAAGCCGTTATTGACCTCAATCCAAGTCGCGCCGTTGTCCGGAGAGAAAAATACCCCGCCGCCCCGAGTTCCGACAAATAGATTCGAACCGTACACGGCAAGAGCCCAAACATCAAGATTCGTCAAGCCGTTATTGACCTCCGTCCAGGTCGCACCGTTGTTCGGAGAAAAAAACACACCGCGATAAGTTCCGGCAAAGAGATTTGTGCCGCTCACGGCAAGAGTCCTAACGTAACGATCCGTTAAGCCGGTATTGACCTCAGTCCAAGTGTCTCCAATGTCCGGAGAAAAGAACACCCCGCCCCAAGTACCTGCAAAGAGATTTGTGCCGCACACGGCAAGCGCCTGGACGCGCGGATCTCTCAAGCCGGTATCGACCTTACGCCAGGTTGCACCGTCGTCCGGAGAAAAAAACACACCGCCGCCCAGCGTTCCGGCAAAAAGATTCGGGCCGCTCACGGCAAGCGCCAAAACACGCGTAACCTTCAAGCCGGTATTGACATCAATCCAGGTTGCGCCGTTGTCCCGCGAAAGGAACACGCCTCCGCCGGAAGTTCCGGCAAAGAGATTCGAGCCGCTCACGACAAGAGCCTGCACATAACGATTTGTCAAGCCGCTATTGACCTCCGCCCAGTTCGTGCCGTTGTCCTGCGAGAGAAACACACCTCCGCCTAGCGTTCCTGCAAAAAGATTCGAGCCGTTCACGACAAGAGCCTGCACATAACGATTCGTCAAGCCGCTATTGACCTCCGCCCAGTTCGTGCCGTTGTCCTTTGAGAGAAACACACCGCCGCCGAACGTTCCGGCAAAGAGATTCGAGCCGCTCACGACAAGAGCCTGCACATAACGATTCGTCAGGCCGTTATTGACCTCAACCCAGGTTGCGCCGTTGTCCCGCGAACGGAACACGCCTCCGCCGTACGTTCCGGCAAAGAGATTTGTGCCGCTCACGGCAAGAGTTCGCACCTCAAGATTCGTCAAGCCGGTATTGACCTCCGTCCAGGTCGTACCGTTGTTAGGAGAAAGAAACACACCGTGATAAGTTCCGGCATAGAGGTTGGAGCCGCTCATGGCAAGAGTCCTAACGTAATGATTCGTCAAGCCGTTATTGACCTCAATCCAGGTCGCGCCGCTGTCCGGAGAGAAAAATACCCCGCCGCCGGAAGTTCCGGCAAAGAGATTCGAACCGCTCACGGCAAGAGCCTGCACGTAACGATTCGTCAGGCCGCCATTAACCTCGGTCCAGGTCGCGCCGTTATCCAAGGAACGAAACACCCCGCCGCCGGAAGTTCCGGCAAAGTGATAGGGTCCGCACACGGCGAAACATCGGACATCGCCGCCGAAAGGTCCATTGGTCTGTATCCACTGCGCCGAAAGAAGGCGCACACCAACCAGGACAATTAAGCCCAAAGAAGCATGTAAATGTTTCATCTACGCTTCTCCAGTCCCAAGAAGATCGCTCTAATCCTATCCAAAAGTTCCTTTGAAAAAATACTTTCTACCACAAAAACCGCCGTCTCAAGCTTTTGTTGAATGATACCGAAGCCTTCCCGAAAACCAGTTGAATAACTCGTCGCATTTTTATCGCCCCTTGTGCTGCACGGAATTTCCTGCAGCCCTTACGATCAAACCCATCTCTCCCCGGTTCATCTCAGCAAACGGCCGACGGACGCCCTATGTCCAAGCGGCCCCGTCGTATAGCCGCTGTGAGGCAGGCAGCAATACCTTTCTTCATTCAGCCTATTTCATCAAAACCATTTTCTTTGCTGTCCTGAAAATAACTCTATTCTCTGATAATGCCTCCAGCCGATAAAAGTAGACACCCGCTGCTGCTCTCTGCCCGCTGTCATCCATTCCATCCCAGATGAGCCGGTGTCGACCGGCATCTTGGAAACGATCGCTAAGACGGCGAACGGCTCGGCCTTGCAGGTCGTATATGGTGACGAGTACACGAGCCGGCTGAGCCAGATCATAGGCCAAAGTCGTCGCCATATTGAAAGGATTAGGGGAGTTCGGCAGCAGGAAGAATCCCTGCGTCGGCGATGCCGCTTCTCCGTTCACACCGGTGATCTGTTCGTGCAGGACCCACACATGAACGATTGCAATGCCGTACAGTTCAATGAATTCCAGCATATAGAGTCGCCTGTTTTGCGCATCGTAACTCAGGCTGCGGATTTCTCTGTCGTCCCCGTAGAAGATGCTGCGATCCAACCGCTTGGCCGCATAAGGCTGGGGTTGATGACTCGGCATCGAACCGCCGGCCACCCGGGCCAGATCCGACGGATCATAAAAGATCGCCATGGGGATAGTATTGTGCGACTTCCAGCCCTTGCCGAGAGGATCCGTCTCCGAAAAATCCGGATACGGCACGTCCGCGATGACCCATTCCTGCGCCATTTGTTCGCCGTTGTAGCCGTACCAGTGGCCTCCGCGTGCCTTGTTGCCCATTATGATCACACTGTTCTGATTCTCTGTCGCCACCCAGGCGGCGCCTTTCCAACTGTCGCTCAGATGATAGCCATCGACGGCATCGGTCAAGTGATACAAGTCCGCCCCTTCAACCGGGCGATATTGCAATAGAGTGGTGAAAGGCAAGACCGCGTCGGCCGGAGGGGGCGAACCGGCCACCGGTGCGAAGGCATAAAGGGTCGGCCCGAGTCCGCTCAGGCCGCCGTCGCGGTATCGGCCGGCCATCAGTGACCGCCCCGACGTATGGGCTGCCGCCCAGCTCTGCGGCACTGAGAAGAGATAATCGCCGACCATGGCATCAAGGGGCGGTGATGTCGGATCACCGATGTACCAAGCTCCGTATCTGGGGCCGGACAACGTGGCGGCCTCACAGCAGCTCACACAAGCGTGCTTCTCGCCGGTCACGGTAAAATGCACGCTCCAAACGCTGTAGAGTCGGTCTTCTTCCACTACATAGGTCAGACCCGTGCGCCAAATATCCACGTAGTCACCCCAGGCATTCACATTAGCAGGCCTGATGTCCACCGGGTCTCTAATGAGTTGTGCCTCGGGCAAAAGCGCAACATCTTTGCTCCCGGGGATGATCGGCGCGGGAATCGATACCTCGCCGACAAATCCGCGTTCCCTCAGATTCGTGTCCGTGACGAAGAGCGACCCGGCATAACCGTCAGCAGCCCCGGAGCCGCTCTGTCCGCCGTCGCCATTGGGGTAGTAGGCCATGTCTTCTCCACCCCAAGCGAAGGTCTCCGGCAGGCGGAAAGCCCCTCTATACTCGAGTCCGGCAGGGTTCACCAATCTTCCCGGGTGAGAATAGCCGGGCGTGGCACAGGTAACCGATGCCGATCTTGCGCTTTCATTCCTGCACCGATCGAGAGCGGTCACGCTGAAAGAATAGCTCTTGCCCGGCTCTAAAAACACAGCGGTATAGTTGGGTTCTCTGGTGTAACCCTCGACTTCGCCGTCGAGATACACCAAGTACTCGGCTACCCCCACGTTATCGTTGGGCACTTGCCATTGCAGAGCAATTTTGGAATCCGAAAGCGCTTTCGCCGTAAGTCCTGTAGGCGGATCAGGGGGTGCGATGTCGGCATCGCTCAACAGCTCGATCTTGTCGCACACCAGGTATGATTTGGGCCAGGTCTCGAACCATTCGCAATGCAAGTTGATGTTGACCAGCGAATGCACTCCTTCGCATTTGTGCACGCCCTTATCGACAATGTTAAAGACCGTCCGAGCCGAGGCATGAGGGGCAATGGTTGTGTAGGTGACACGGTAGTCATCAAAGCTGCGCATGGTAAACCAGCTTCCGTCCGGCGAAATATCATTCGGTTCATTTTGATCGTTGAAACTGATGCGGGCCGTGAATGAGATTGTCACATCGGAGCTGTTGTACCAGGTGACGACAATTCTTTCACCCACACTGAAATGCCGCGGAGTGCCTCGAATTCCGCGATAGTCATCATATTCTCCCAGCGGAGAATCGGCAATCAATCCGCCGCTCCCTAATGGGGTATATTGCAGATTGTTGCTTTTCATCACCGTGTTCCAGCCCGTTAAACCAAAAGAATTGGAAGAAGCCGTTTCGCCGAAATCGACCAGAATGACTCCTCTTGCGTTCGACAAATAGAGGAAGGTTAAGATGGCAGTGAACAAAGCGAAAGGTTGTGAAATTTTCATTTTTGTTCCCCCTTTCAGCCGTTCTAAGGGTCGAAATGTCTGATTCTCCTTCACATTTTAACGAAATTTAAAAAGAGGATATTTCCTTCGCGCCTTTGTTGTGCAACGCGATAGTGCTCCCCATTTGCGCCTTTCCGAAATGAATGCGCACCGCATGGCCGGAGACTTGAGATATCTATCGATATAGGGCCGACTCAAAGCGGACTTGACCTGTTGTCGCGGGTTTCCCCAAAAATAATCTTGACGGGAAGCGAGTTTACGTGAATGGGCTGAACGGTAGGAGCGCTTTTGAAGAAGCTCTTAAGCTATCCGGGCCGCCTTCAGCGCAGAAGGATCATCTTTCTGATTTGGACTTCTCCGTGGGCTTCCAGCCGACATAAATACATGCCGCTCGGTAGGCCTGAGGCATCCCAAGATACTTTGTGAACACCCGCCGTTTTATGCTCATCGATCAGAGCGACGGTTTTTTCGCCCTTAAGGTTGAAGATGTGAAGCGTAACAAAGGCGGCTTTCGGAAGTGAAAACTCTATGGTGGTGGCGGGATTGAAAGGATTGGGATAGTTTTGGCGCAATTCAAAATCATAAACCGATTCATTCGACTCTCTTATGTCGGTCAAAAACGAGCCGTAAAACTGCACCTCGGCGACAGCCCCGTAAGAGCGCGCCGGTCCCAGGTAACGCAGAAACCGAAACGGTCGGCGGTTGTTGAGCACAACAGTCGTCAGTTCACTTTCGGAGGGTTGCTCAGTCACCGTGAACAGCGTCACAGCGTCGGAGAAATCCGCAGAATCGGCGCCCTGAAAGACGCCGCCGATCATGCGCGTGCTCTTTTTTGCTGCCGGAAGAAAGGCGATTTTTACCACATGCGCGGTGTTGCTTTTGCCGCCGTCCAAATCGATTCCCGCCCAACTGCCGTCGCGGTCGGGTCCTTCGAAAAAGGTGGTCAGATCGCCGTCGAATGCCTTGTCAACCGTAGTACCGGCATTGTTTCGTGAACCTTCGGTTCCGATGATCCTCCCGGTGAGCAACTGGGCGCTGCCGGCATGAATGGAAAACGTTTTGCGGACATAGTTGTAAATCTCGTTGCCGTCATCGACGATCAGCTCGGCGGTGTACTCACCGGAAAAAGTGTATTGGTGGCTGACCCGCGCCCCCTCAGCCGTTCCGCCGTCGCCGAAGGCCCAGCGAAAAGTGAGCGGGTCGCTTTCGGGGTCGTATGACCCCGAAGCATCAAAGGAGACGGTCAACGGCAGTTCCCCGCTCTGCCGATCGACGACGACCTTGGCGACCGGCAGCCGATTGATCGGCGGGGGCGTGTAAAAAACGGTCAGACGCTGCACCGCCTGCGCCGAACCGCCTCTGCCGTCGGAGACATTGAGCACCGCCGAATAACCGGAAGGGAATTGATAAACGTTCGAAACGACGGCACCCTCTGCAACCGCGCCGTCGCCGAAATCCCATGAAAAGTTGAGCGGATCGCCGTCAGCATCAGTCGAACCCGAGGCGTCGAACCATACCTCAAGCGGCGCATCTCCCTCCAGCGGCGTCACATTGAGCTCGATCTCCGGCGATTGATTGACGGTCGGGGCTTCGACGGTGATTGAGCCGATTTCGTAATAATCGTCAGCATCCTTCAATTTTTCCTGCAGCGCCAGGTAAACCGTTCGCGGCGTCGGCAGATCGTCCTTGATTATTTTCAGCTTGATTTTGTAGATGCCGGGCGTCAGCGACGATGGAATGGACAAGGAAGCATTTGCGGCGACCGTTTGGCCGGGCATCCAGGTTCGGTTGTCGATGTCGGTCAGCACCTGTTCATAGGATTCGACCGCGCCCTCCAGCTTGAGCAGCACGCGATAGCGTTTGTATGCCGGCGCATAACCGTGATTCTCGACGGTCAGCGTCAGCGGTGTCTGCGTGCCGGGTTTCGATGAAGAGGCAATTGTCAGCGATTTGAGGAAATACCAATAACCAACCTTGTTCGCCAACCGGCGCGTCAAATTGGGATTGTCGTTGAGCCACTGATCGGCATAGCCGTGATAGCCGATCCAGGTTGGACGCATGATGTCGCACGCGCCCAAGAGAATCTCGGCGCCGCGAATACTGCCGTCGAGCCCTTGCCAGTTGCCGTATTTGAGGAAGAGGTGATAGTGCTGCATCTCGATAATCGTCGGCCGCGTCGGCCACGAGTCGCGAAACAGATGCGGATGGCTGACGCTGTAGGTGTCGGCGTTTTGCTGCACGTACCAATCGACCAGAATGCTGTCGTCGCGCCAGGCGATGCCGCACTCGTCGATATAGCGGCGCAGATCGTCGGCGTCGGCTTGGCTGCGGTGGTGCAGAAAATCGTCGCTGACCACGATTTGCGTGCGCTTGTAGTATTTTGTGTAAATGTCGATGTGCTTTTTCAGCACCTCGTTCGGCCAGGCAACCTTGCTGCCGAAACTGGTGTGACCCTCTCCCCAATCGCCGTAACTGCCGATGTCCACGTATAAAAGCCACGGCCGGCCGTCATACCGCTCGGCAAAAACGCGGTGGAACTGCTCCAGTTTTTGTAAGAACTGCGGATGGCCGTAGTCAGGCTCGAACGTGGTCATGCCCCAGTTTTCGATGAATTTTCCGGGCAGCCCTTGGTCATAGAGCCATTTGGGCGTGGCGAATTCGAGACCGGTCTCACGACAGGTGATGCGAAAAGAAATGTCGTAGCCTTTGGCCGTCCATTTTTCGATGACCTTGTCGATGATCTCCCAGTTGAATTCGCCCTCTTGAGGTTCGAGAAAGCTCCACGCCAAGCGCAGATAGAGGTGGTTCATACCTGGAAAATTTTCCAAATCAGCGTCATTTTTCACCAAATATTTGTCTATGCCGTTGTCGTAATAGTGATGGTACCACCCCTTGTCGGGATTGCGCAGCACAGTCGTCGAGTCCAAGGAAGCTGTGAGATCAAAGGTTTCACCTTCGGCAGCGGCGCATAACGACATCAGCGCACCAAGGAAAAAGAGTCGCTTCATCTGCTCTCTCCTATCTTGGAAGGTTCACTGTTGCACCGTTATTTCATACGGATTCGGTATAATCCGCTGCCGTGCGGCGGCAGCTCGGCGCTGAACAGGCTGAAGAAAGAGCCCAGTTCTTTTCCCGACCATAAATCGCGCACCGTGCATTCGCCCGAAAGGCCGACGGCATCCCAGCCGACCGAGACCGTATGCGCCTGCGCGTCATCGAGGTTGAACAGCGCGACATACTTGTCCTTCGAGTTCGGCACATCCGCTGCCCAAACGACGGCGGGGTTGTTGCGGTAAATCTGGCGATTGTTGACGCTGTTCTGGTTGACGGCCAGCGCCTCGGCGTTGGTGATCAGTTTGAAGGAAAACTCGTCGGTTTCCGGCAAATGGCCGCCGAACATCAGCGGCGAGCGAAAGATGCACCACAGCGTCATCAGCGTCTGCTTTTCGACGTCGCTGAAGCGCGAGTACTCGTCTGTGATCTCTTCCGGCGTTAGGCCCATGTGCTCGGCGATGTAATCGTCCGGGCCGGTCTTGCGCAGTTTGCCGAGCGGCAGCATATCGGCGTCCGGCCAGGCGCCCGGCTGCGCCGTGCCTTCCCACACTTTGCACAGCTCAAAATGACGGTATAAAAACTTCCAGTCGTCCCAAAAGTCGGGCGAGATGCGCCACAGGTTGGCGTGTTGCCTCAGATGTTCCAGTTGATCGCGCGGGGATGCACCGGGCGACAGGCTGAGGACGATCGGCCGCCCGCAGTTCTTCAGCGCCTGCGACAATCCGGCGATCTCGGCGGCATGATAAGGCTGCGACATATCGTCGGCCTTGATGTAATCGACGCCCCACTCGGCATAAAGCCGGGCAATCGAGGTGTAATACGACTGTCCGCCGGGGTGACTCATGTCGATGCCGATAAGGCCGTCGTACCACCCGCAGGTGTCACTGGGCGCGATGATGTCGCGCGCGGTAAATTCTGTGCCGAGAATGGGCGTGTTCTGCTCCACCGCCTGCCGCGGAATGCCGCGCATGATGTGAATGCCGAATTTTAAGCCCTTGCCGTGTACATAATTCGCCAACGGCTTGAACCCTTGACCGCCTGCCGAAGAGGGGAACTTGCGCCGATCGGGCAAAAGCCGCCCGTACTCGTCGATGGTCTGCGGCGGGTTTTTACGCTTGAAGGTATGCGTCGTCCAATCGGGCGACAGATACCAGGCGAGATCGACGACCACATATTCCCAGCCGTAGGCCTTCAGGTGCTCGGCCATATAGTCGGCGTTGGCCTTCACCTGTTCTTCGGTGACGTCCACGCCGAAGCAGTCCCAGCTGTTCCATCCCATCGGCGGCTTTTCAGCGAGTTTATGGGTTTTCGGTGAAGTGCAGTGCAACCCGATAAAGGCTGCACAGATCAAGGCAGGACAAATTCTCATAATGGCCTCCCCGTTAAAAAGAAAAGAATTGGCCTTTTAGAGGGTGTCGTCGTTTTGAGTTCCTTCTTCGGCCTGCTTTTTTAAGCGCAACTGCTTGAGCTCTTCTTCGGTGAGTTTCCAAATAACATAGGTGATGAAGACATGTCCGCGCTGGATGTAGACATTGTTTTCACTGTCCAGGACAAAGGGATTTTCTTCTACGGTAACGATCAGCTTCTTGTCGGCGTCGGCCGGGCCGAGCGATCGGGAAATGTCGATTTCAAAGTCGCGGGTCAGCAGATTGTCATGCATGGACGTGCGCACATAAAAGGCGCCGTAGAGTCGGCGGAAGAAGAGATGGACTTTATCGAAATCGTCGGTGGTGTCGATCACAAAAACCTCGGCGTCCGGACCGAATTCCGAAATCTTTCGTTTAGCGATGCTTTCATCCAAAGAGCCGTTAGGGTAACAAAAGGCACCGATTCGGGCGCGAAGCGACGCGGGGATGGGAGAAGGTTTCGCTTTTTGCTCGGGCTGTTCGACAAGAACAATGTCGATACGCGTCGGCCGAAACTCACGGTGAATCCTTCCCAACTCCAGGGGATAAATCTCGATGCGGGAGGCCGGAACTCGTATGATCTTGCTGAAATGGAAGTAAAAACGGTCGCCTTCCTGAACATAGCGGCAGCCGCAGACGGCGGAATAATGGCTGAGAACCTTGCGCAGAGGGTCGGCGGTGAGGGCGCTGCCGACGCGAACATTCGACCCCGGAAATTGAGCCGCGACGCGTTGTTGAAGAGCGCCTGCCGCCGCGGCATCTTCAGAGGCACCGGGATATAAAAACTGTTCAAAGGTTTCGCCGGTAAGCGTCCGTTTCACTCCCTGCCCTGCTGCATAGGATAGCGCGGCCAGGAGGAACAGGGCAATCCGCTTCAGGATCAACGGCCTCAAAGTGAGTTTCCCTCTAAACGCCAGGAAAAGCAGCTTCGCTTATTCGTGTGACAGGTCGGTCCGAACGGTTTGGCCGTCACCAGCAGGGCATCGCCGTCGCAATCGGACTTTATTTCCACCAGCTCAAGATAATTGCCCGACGTCTCTCCCTTTGTCCAAAAGACTTGTCGCGATCGGCTCCAAAAGGTCACCTTTTTCTTTTCCAGCGTCATGCGCAGGGCTTCGCGATTCATATAGCCGAGCATGAGCACGGCGTTGTCGTGGACATCCTGAATGACGGCCGGTATAAGCCCCTGTTCGTCGAATTTCAGGCGTTCCATAAAGACGTCCAGGGCTTGGTTTTCAATTTCGGACATGAATACCTCTTTCCTTGAGAAAGGCCTTGACTTCACCAATAGAATTTTCTCGATAATGAAAGATGGAAGCCGCAAGGGCGGCATCGGCAGAAGCCTGTTCAAAAACCTGAGCGAAATGCTCGACCGAGCCGCAACCGCCCGAGGCGATAACCGGCACGGCGACCGCCTGCGCTACGGCGCGCGTCAGCACGATGTCGTAGCCGAGCTTGGTGCCGTCCCGATCCATGGAGGTCAGCAATATTTCACCGGCGCCCAGCTCGACGGCCTCCTGCACCCATTCCAGCACGTCGCGTCCGGTGTCGGTGCGTCCGCCGTAGATGAAAACGTTCCAGCGGTCGCCGCAGCGTTTGGCATCGACAGCCAGCACCGTCGCCTGAGCGCCGAAGCGCTCGGAACAGCGGCGAATGAGCTGCGGATCGAGCACCGCGGCCGTGTTGATGGTCACTTTGTCTGCGCCGTTGAGCAGCAGCTTCTGCGCGTCCTCCTCGCTGCGCACGCCGCCGCCGACGGTCAAAGGCATAAACACCTGCTCGGCCGTACGACGCACCACGTCGATCATCGTATCGCGCCCTTCGTGAGAAGCGGTAATATCGAGAAACACAAGCTCGTCGGCCCCCTGCTCGTCGTAGTAACGCGCTTGCTCCACCGGATCTCCGGCATCGACAAGGCCGACAAAGTTGATGCCTTTAACCACGCGACCGGCGCGAACGTCCAAACAGGGAATGATGCGTTTCGCCAACATATCTACTCCTGAAATCGAGCGATCAGTTCGGCCGCGTCAAGCAGGCCTTCATAAAGGGCGGTGCCGACAATGGCGCCCTCGATGTAAGGATTACGGAGGCCGGCCAGCGCTTCAAAGTGTTCCGTTGCGGAAAAGCCGCCCGAGGCGATGATCTTCAATTCGACCGAGCGCGCCAGAGCGTCGGTCGCCTCCAGATTGGGGCCCTGCAGCAGTCCGTCCCGCGATACGTCGGTATAGATGAGTCGCGGCACCCCCAGGCGCTTCATGGCGGAAGCCAGCGCAAAAACGTCCGCCGAGGTCTCCTCTTCCCAGCCCTGAACGGCGGCGCGGTTTTGCCGCCCGTCGATGCCGACCACCACCCTTTCCGGGCCGAAGCGGCGCACGGCTTCTTCGACGATCTCCGGCCGCTTAACGGCAACCGTACCGAAAATCACTCTGTCGACGCCGAGGTCGAGTCTCGATCGCGCGTCTTCCAACGAACGGATGCCGCCGCCCAGTTCCACCGAAATCCCTTCTACCTGCAGCACGGCTTCCAGAGCCTTGAGATTTGCCTGCGGCCGTCCGAAAGCGCCGTCCAAATCGACCACATGCAGAAGCTTCGCGCCGGCGTCGCGCCAACGCGCGGCCACCTCGGCCGGTTTTGTGCTGTAAATCTTGGCCGTCTTTTCGGCGCCCTGCTTGAGGCGCACGACGGCGCCGTTCAACAAATCGATGGCGGGTATGATCAGCATGTCATCCTACAGTCGAGCAAAGTTTTCCAGCAGCTTCAAACCCAGCCGCTGCGATTTTTCCGGGTGAAACTGGACGCCGAACAACAGACCGCGGCGCACCGCGGCGGTCACGGGGCCGCCGTAGTCGCACACGCCGCAAACGACGGCGGGGTCTTCCGGCTGAACGTAATACGAATGGGCAAAATAAAAGCTGCTGTCGTCGGGAATCGCGCGCCACAAAGGACTTTCGGCCGTCTGCCGCACCTCGTTCCAACCGAGATGCGGAACTTTCAATGTCTCGGCAAAACGACGCACATGTCCCGGAAGCACGGCCAGGCCGGGCGTGCCGGGGCTTTCTTCGCTGCTTTCGAAAAGCATCTGCATGCCAAGGCAGATGCCGAGAAAGGGCCTGCCGGACGCGATGAAGGCTTTGACGGCGTCGAAAAAGCCGCCTGCGGCCAAAGCCTCGGACGCCTTGCCGAAAGCACCGACGCCCGGGAAAACCGCCTTGTCGGCTTCCAGGAGATCCGAGCCGCGAGTCACCAGTTGCGCCTCGACGCCGCAGCGCTCGAGCGCCTTTTGCACGCTGCGCAGATTGCCGGCGCCGTAGTCGATGATCGCAATCACAGGAGAACTCCTTTGGTGGAAGGAATGTCGCCGTTGCCTTCTACCGTTGCCGCCGTTCGAAAGGCGCGCGCAAAGGCTTTGATCATCGCCTCCATGGCGTGATGTTGATTGCGTCCGTAGAGAAGTTCGGCGTGGAGCGTAATGCGGGCGTTCATGGCCACGGAGCGAAGGAACTCTTCGAACAGTTCACCGGCAAAGTCACCGGCCTGAAGCAACGGCAACGGGCAGACGAAATGGAAAAAAGGCCTGCCGGAGATATCCACCACGACGCGCGCCAACGCTTCGTCCAGCGGAACGTAAGCATGACCGAAACGATTGATCCCGCGGCCGTCTCCTAACGCCTTTGCCAAGGCTTGTCCTAAAACAATGCCGACATCTTCGACCGTGTGATGGCCGTCGATATGGAGGTCGCCCTGCGCCTCGATGACCAAGTCCACGGCCGCATGTCGGGCGAATGCCGTCAGCAGGTGGTCGAAAAAACCGATGCCGGTGGCAACACGAACATTCCCCGCACCATCGAGGTTCAGCTCAATGCGGATGTCGGTTTCGCCGGTCCGGCGGGATATCTCTGCTTTTCGCACCATAGCGTTGTTCCTTCCTTATGCAGCCCTTAGAACATCCGTCAAGACTTCCAGGAAAAGGTCGTTTTCCTCGTGAAAGCCGACGGTGACTCGGACGCAGCCTTTCAGCAAAGGGTAACTGCTGACGTCGCGCACTAAAACGCCCCGCGATTTCAGTGCCTGAAAAAGGTCGACACCTGCGGACGAGCGCAGAAGGAGAAAATTGGCCTTTGAGGGAAAGACCTCGATGCCGGGCATCGACGAGAGGGCGGAGAACAGGCGTTCTCTTTCCGCCTTCAAATAGGCGACATTGCGCATCAGTTCTTGCTCATGGTCCAAAAGCCGAACAGCCGCCGTTTCGGTAAAGATGTTGACGCCGTAAGGCAAGTTGACCTTCCGCAGCTGCTCGATAATTTCGGCGGACGCGATCAGGTAGCCGAAACGCAGGCCGGCCATGCTGAAGGCTTTGGAGAAGGTACGCGAAACGATCAAGTTCGGGCAGTGAGGTAAAAGATCGACGGCGCTCTGCTCAGTAAACTCGGCATAGGCTTCGTCGAAAAAAACGAGGCCGTCGGCGGCGGCGCAGATGCGGCGAACGCTCTCCAAATCGACTTCGGCGCCGGTGGGGTTATTCGGCGAACAAATGAAGACGATTTTTGGACGCTGCTCACGAACGGCGGTCAGGATGGCCTTCATAGGATATTCGGCTCCGGGTGCCTGCGGCAGCTCGACGCTTCTTCCGAGAAAGACGTCGGTGTACAGCTCGTAAAGTGAAAAAGTGGGAACGGTGTAAAGTACCGCCTCGTCGGGCTGCAGCGCGGCCATCAGCACGGTCTGCAAAAGCTGGTTCGAGCCGTTTCCCGGCAAAATGTGCTCGGGTAATACGCCGTGCCGTTCGGCCAGCCGCTCGGTCAAAGGCAACGACCGGTAAACGGGATAACGATTCCATTCGAGCTGCAGCGCCGCCTCGGTCAATTCTTTTTTCAGTTGAGCCGGAACATCGAAGGGACTTTCGTTCTGATTCAATTTGACGCGATAGTTCTGTTGCGGCGGCGAAACGTAACCCGGCCGATCGAGGACGGCCTGTCTAAACCAGCGGGTCATATTCCCCTCCTCGCGCGCACGGCTTCGGCATGGGCGTCGAGGCCTTCGCTGCGGGCGAAGCGCTCGATCTTTTCACCGTGCTTCAGCAACGCCTCTCGGCTGTAGCTTACGATACTGTAGGCTTTGAGAAAATCCTCGGTTCCCAACGGAGAGAAAAAGCGGGCCGAACCGTTGGTGGGCAGCACATGATTGGGGCCGGCCCAATAGTCGCCGACGGCCTCGGGCGAGTAACTGCCGAGGAAAACGGCGCCCGCATTACGGATGCGCCCGAGCAGCTCCCACGGATTTTCGACGTGAAGTCCCAAGTGTTCCGGGGCAAGCCTCTCACTGACGGCGACGCACTGTAATGGATCGGCACACAAAAGGATTCCGCCGTATTGCGCCAGCGATTGTTCGATGATGGCTGCGCGAGGCAACAGCCGCATTCGGCGCCGGACCGCTTCAGCGGCGCGGGCGGCCAGGGCTTCGGAATCGGTGATCAGCACCGACGAGGCCAGCGGGTCATGTTCAGCTTGGGCCAACAGATCGGCGGCAATCAGCTCCGGATCGGCGGAAGCGTCGGCGATGATGACCACCTCGCTGGGGCCGGCCACCATGTCGATGCCGCACACGCCGTAGAGCAGACGTTTTGCCGCCGCGACCCAAATGTTGCCCGGGCCGACGATCTTGTCGACCCGCGGGACGGATCCTACGCCGAAGGCCATGGCGGCCACGGCTTGCGCACCGCCCACACGAAGCACGCAACGAATGCCAAGCTCCCAGGCGGCCGCGGCGATGATCGGGTGAATTCGGCCGTCGGCGCCGCACGGAGTGGCCACGATGATGTCCCGCACTCCGGCGGCCTGGGCGGGCACCACGCTCATCAGAAGCGACGACGGATAGGCGGCACGGCCGCCGGGCACATAAACGCCGACGCGCTCGAGAGGCATCCAGCGTTTGCCGAGCAGAACGCCGTCGGCTTCCCAGGTTAGCCATGATGTCGGCAGCGCTTTTTCATGGTAGCGACGAATATTGTCGCGCGCCTCTTGAATTACCTGGAGAAGATCCTGCGGCAGCGCGTCGTGGGCGGCCTTCAGCTCTTCTTCGGGCACCGTCAACGGCAGACCGGTCAGGTCGGCGCCGTCGAAACGCTTTGTGTATTCGCGAAGGGCCTCTTCGCCGCGCTCGCGAACGTTCCTCACGATTTCGCGGACCTGTCGCTCCACGTCTTCGGAAATTTCCAGCCGACGGGCTTCGAAGCGCTCGAGGAAAGCTTCGATCTGTTCTGCACGATAAATCTGCATGGCGCTTCTCAATAAATGACCTTGTTCAGGGGATACTCGATGATGTCCTGTGCGCCCGCCCGTTTGAGCGACGGAATAAGGCTGCGCACGGTGTTTTCTTCCACTACGATCTCCACCGCCACCCAGTCTTCTCCGTAGAGATAAGAGATCGTCGGCTTTTTCATCGCCGGAAGCTGCTGCATCAAGGCGTCAAGGCGGTCTTTGGGAACGTTCATCTTGAGTCCGACTTTACCTTCCGATTGCAGCGCCGCCTGCAGCATCAGGTTAAAGTTCTCGATCTTTTCGCGCTTGTGCGGGTCGGCCCAACTCGCCTTATTGGCGATCAGAACGGTCTGAGAGACCAGCAGGGTTTCGACGATGCGAAGATTGTTGGCCCGCAGCGAGCTGCCGGTTTCGGTCACGTCGACGATCGCATCGACCAACGTCGGCGCCTTGACTTCGGTGGCACCCCAGGAAAACTCGACATCGGCCGATACGCCGTGCTTTTCGAGCCAGTCTCGTGTCAGGTTTACGATCTCCGTAGCGATGCGCTTTCCCTTCAGGTCTTTTACGGAGTTGATGTCCGAATCGTTCGGCACGGCGAGAACCCAGCGTACCGGACGATTGCTCTGCTTGGAGTAGTTGAGCGCCGACACCTCGACCACGTCGGCTCGGTTTTCAAGCACCCAATCTCTACCCGTTAGCCCGATGTCGAAAACGCCGTCCTGAACGTAGCGGGCAATCTCCTGCGCGCGGATCAGGATGGCCATGATTTCGTCGTCCTCGATGGAAGGGAAATAGGAGCGCTCGCTGACGCTGAAATGATAGCCCGCTTTGGCTAAAAGGCGAAAGGTCGACTCCTGAAGGCTGCCTTTGGGCAGTCCGATCTTCAAAACGTTTGCAGGGATGTTGTTGAGATTGGCCATATCTGTTCCTTCCTTTAAAAAAAAAAAGCCTGCCGAAGGATCGGAAGGCTTTTTTCCATCTTTTCACCGTCGTCGGTGATTTATCTGCCTCCCGAATCGTCTCTGCGGGCGGCGTGATGACCCATATAACAGCGATTTTGATTAAAGCCTGTAACCATCATCTTAAACTTTGCAGTGTAGAATTTATTGCTTTTTCGAATACATTTCCGCGGCCAGGCTGATGCCGCCGATAAAGCCGGCGTCGTTGCCTAAAGCCGCGCGTACCACCTGAAGTCCTCTGAGCGCCGCTTTCATGGCCTTGTGTTCGATCGCCTGTTTGATCTGGGCGATGAACTCATCCCCTGCTTCCGCCACACCGCCGCCGATGACGAGCATCTCGGGATTGAAAACGTTCACCAGCGAGGCAAAGCCGGTACCCAGGTAGTCCAGCGTAATCTCGATCGCCTCTTTTGCCTCGGGTTCGCCGGCCGCGGCATGCCGAAAGAGAACCACGGTGGACAAATTGGGCGGCGCCGGTTTTCCCGAGGCCGCAAGCACGGCCTGATAATGGCGAACCATGGCGGGCGCCGAAGCGTACTGCTCGAAACAGCCGCGGCCGCCGCAGTTGCACGGAAGTCCGCCGTGGACGATCACGATGTGGCCGAACTCTGCGGCCGAATAACCGGAACCGCGATACAGCTCGCCGTCAATCAGAATGCCGCCGCCGATGCCGGTGCCCAAGGTGGCGCAAATGACGTTGCGCTTGCCCTTCGCCGCACCGTTGCGGGACTCGGCAAAGGCCATGATGTTGGCGTCGTTGTCCGCCCACACCGGCAGGCCGAAACGCTTCTCGAGATTTCCGCGGATATCGACATTGGCCCAATTGACGATGTTGGGCGTGGTGCCGATCATCTTTCCTTTTTCGAAATCGATCGAACCGGGGCTGCCGACGCCGACGGCCACCAACTCACCGTTGTTTCGCACCGCCACCGACTGCAGCTCCTCGATGGCTTCATACATGACATTAAAAACTTCTTCTTCCGATTGATCGGCTCGGCTCGGCTTGCGGTTTTTGTAGAGAATTTTGCCGCTTCCATCGCCTACGGCATATTTCAGAAACGACCCTCCCAGATCCAACCCGGCAAACAAAGGCGTAGTCGTGCTCATAGGTCCTTTCCTTTTTCACCTTGTTGTCATTCAGTTGACCTGAAGATAGCGGTTTTTAACAATATTTAAAAGAAAAAACTTTCGAATTGCGTGTCTTTAGAACATTTTTTGGTCGGTGCATAGGGCGGTTCAACTTCTCAAAGCGGTAAAGAGAAGGCCCTTTTCACATGTTACGGAGCAACCGTTAACTGTTCCGCTGTTTCAGGCGATGCGGAGAAAATAGTGGTCATCCTTTTTTTCGATGATGACCGTCTCCCCGAAGCGGGGGTTATAGAGAGCGAAATGCTTGGACAAATCGAGACGGTGTTCCAAGGCGCCCTTCCGTGTGCCGGCTCGTCGAACTTCGTGCGGCCGAAGATCGACGTCGATCGTCTGCCCTTCGATCATCAGTTTGAAGGGTTTTCCCGGCTTGGGGAAAAACTCCAGATCCTCCTTGGGAACGATGATGAAACGCCGTTGCGCTTCCTCTCCGGACAGCTTTCGCGAAAAAAGATTCTCTTCGGCCATAGATCACCTCAATTCTTTCTTTTCCGTTTTGTCAAAGACGATTTCGGTTGCCGTGGAATGATATTTTTCCCTGAATACCTTCTGCACTTCGGCCAAAGTGGCGGCCTTTCCTCGGAGGGCTTCGTCGACGACGGGCGATTCGGTCCAGGCAAGCGTCGACAAACGGGCCCTGTCGACGTAAAGGATGCCGTCCAAGTGGTCGATCTCGTGCTGCAGCACGACGGACAGCAGCCCGTCGGCCGTGATTTCCAGCGGCCGCTCGTTACGGTCAAGCGCTCTGACGATCACCCGCTCGTACCGGCTCACCTCCGCGTGAAGACCGGGAAGACTCAGGCAGCCTTCGTAATCGGATTTCCGGGCCATGCTGTGACCGACGATACGGGGATTGATCAGCACATATTCCTTTTCGCGGTCGGTGCAGACGACCAGTCTTTTGGCAACGTTCACCTGGTTGGCCGCAAGCCCGACGCCGTCCTGCTTGTACATGGTTTCGATCATATCGTCAATGAAGCGCTGATCGATCTCACCCGGAGCATAGGGCTCGGCTTTCTTTCGAAGTGTCGGATGCCCGTATTGGATGACGGACAGTAGGGACATGGTCTCTCCTAAATCTTGCTTTTTCGCCGTTGCTCACGTCGTTCGCCGGCCTGACGCCAAAGCTCCCTTTCTTCCTCCGTCTCCGGGATCAACTCGGGAATTCGCGTCGGGCGGCAGTTTTCATCCAAACCGACGAGAAAAAAGATGGCCTCGCCGGCTTGAACAGTAATATCACTTAAAGTGTCTTCGTCATAAAGATCGACTTTTACTTCCAAAGAGGTGGTAAAGGCCCGTGTGGCGCAGGCGACCACCTTGGCCACATGCCCGATGCGTATGGGACGTTTGAACTGCAGCGACTCGACGCACACCGTCTGAACGCGCAGATTGGTATGTCGTCGCGCGCAAATCGACGCCGCCATGTCCATCCAGTCCATGATGTAACCGCCGTAACCGGTGCCCATGGTGTTGGCATCGAGCGGCCGCACGATGCGGCTGATTTCCGTGCGGCTTTGCGAAGGGGTTTTCGCGGCTGAAGTGCTCATATGCTCTCTCTCCATTGTCGATCGGCATGGTAGGAGCTGCGCACCAAAGGCCCGGCTTCCGCATGGTGAAAACCAATGTCGAAAGCCAGCCGGCGCCATCTTTCGAATTCATCCGGCGGAACGAAACGTTCGACGCGCAGATGCAGCGGAGACGGCTGCAGATACTGCCCGATGGTCACAAGACGGCAACCGGCGCCATAGAGGTCGTGCAGCACCTCCTCCACTTCGGACGGGGTTTCTCCGAGCCCGACCATGAGGCCGGATTTGGCGACGCGTCCGGCCTGCGCCGCCAGCCGGAGAACGTGAAGCGAGCGCTGATAGTCCGCCTGGGGACGAACGGTCGGATAGAGTCTGGGCACGGTTTCCACGTTGTGGTTGAGCACATCGGGGCGGGCGTCGAAAACGGTCTTGAGGGCCTCCTCGTCGCCGCCGAAATCGGGAATCAGCACTTCGACCGAGCAGCGGGGGTTGCGCGCACGGATTTCTCGAATGACGGCGGCGAACTGCGAGGCGCCTCCGTCGGCAAGATCGTCGCGGGTCACCGAGGTCACGACGGCGTACGAGAGTTGCAAAGCGGCAACGGCTTCGCCGACGCGGCGCGGTTCTTCTTCATCCAGGCCGGTCGGACGTCCCGAAGTCACGGCGCAGAAACGGCAGTTACGCGTACAAATATCGCCGAGAATCATAAAAGTCGCAGTCTGCCGATTCCAGCATTCGCCGATGTTTGGGCATCGGGCGCTTTCACAAACGGTATGCAGCCCTTCGCTGCGAACCAGGTCGCGGACGCGGCTGTAATCCCGCCCGGAGGGTATCGGCACCTTCAGCCAGGCGGGCTTTCGTTCCTGTATCACTCCTCGGTCCATTTCTCGCCTTTTATCTTGTACTTTACAAAGGCTTCGTGCGACCAAGGCATTTTTTCATTGAAAATTTCATCGACGGCAAGCGCATAACGGCGAATTTCCTCCTGGGCATGCTCGTCGCTTCGAAGCTTGATAAAGTTCATCAGAGAACGACAATTGATCGTCCAATAGAACTGGGTGTACAGGGAGAGCGGCAGCACCAAGCGCGCGTGCTCTTTGGCAACGCCCTTTTGCAAGAGTTCCTGGTAAAGGGCAAAGGCGGCTTGATAGCCCTCGGCCATTTTGCGCCGAAGTTCCGAGTTCAGTTGTTCGTCGAGAGGCTCGTAGCGGTAGTTGCGGGTTTTCTGTGCCCGCAAGGTTTCCGGCAGGCAGAACTCTTCCTTCATCTCGGAATAGCGGCCGGAAATTTCATTATAGCTGGCAATTCGGTGGCGGAACCATTGTCGGGCGACAAAGATGGGGCATTTGATGTGGAATTTAAAGACCGAGTGTTCGAACGGCGTCTCATGGCCGTTCGCCATGAGAAAAAAGATGAGCTTCTTGTCGCGCTCGTCGTGAGAGGCGCCGCGGCCGAAGGAGACTCGCGCCGCTTCGGCAACGGACTCGTCTCCTCCCATAAAGTCGACCAGTCGAACGAAGCCGAAATCGAGAACCGGTATGGTGTCTTCCAAGCGTACCTCTACTCTTTCAAAGAGCCGTCCGCGGCCTGATCGTTCTCCAGCAAGAGTCTGCCGAGCAAGGCGCCCCATTCGAAGCACTGCTTCAATTCCTCATCGCTGGGCACCAACATCACGGTCAGCGGTTCAAGGGGTGTTTTGAGTTTTAAAGCCTGCATTCGGCTCGAGATCAATTGCACGGCTTCTCCGCTCCAGGCATAGGAGCCGAAGCATCCGCCGATTTTCCCTTTTACGTCAATGGTCGTCAGGCTGTTGAGAATATCCCAAATCGGCTTTACGGCGTCGCTGTTAATCGTCGGCGAGCCGAAAAGCAGGGCCTCGGCCGACTCGATGGTTTCCACATGAGGATCCATGAAAAGCCCTTGGGCGTCGTAAAGCTCAACGGTAATGCCGACCGAGCGGAGGCCTTCAGCCACGGCCTTGGCCATACTTTCCGTGCATCCGTGGGCTGAGGCGTAATAGATGACGGCCTTCGGCGGGCGATTCGGCGGCAACGCGGCGCTCCAGCCTCGATAGGCTTCGATCAGCTTCTGCGTATCCTTGCGAACGATCGGACCGTGCGACGGAGCAATGATGTCGAAGGAAAAATCGCCCAGCTTTTCCAGGGCGGCACGGACGTTCTTTCGATAAGGCCGCATAATGGAATCAAAATAGTATTTTACTTCCGGGAAAAAGTCACGGGGAATCAAATCGTCGAACATGCGGCTGTCGCAAAAGTGAGCGCCGAAAAGGTCGCAGGAAAAGAGAACCTTTTTTTCTTGAAGGATGGTCATCATGGTGTCCGGCCAATGGATGTAGGGCGAGGGCAAAAAGAGGAGCGAGTATTTGCCGAGCGGCAGAGCGTCGCGCAGGCCGACCGCTTTAAGGGGAACGTCGCGGTTGAGGATGTTGCGCACATATTTAACGGCCGCTTTGGCGCACACCACTTCGGCCCGAGGCGCCTCGTGGAGCAGCCGCAGCAGACTGCCGGAGTGATCCGGTTCGGTGTGCTGCACGACGACATAATCGATGTCTTTCGGATCGACCAGTTCGGAGATGTGTTCGATGTAACTGTCGGCGAACTTTTCCTTCACCGTGTCGATCACAGCGACTTTTTCATCCTTGATCAGGTAGCAGTTGTAGGTGGTGCCGTTTTTGGTCTGCATGATAATGTCGAACACCCTCAGATCAGGATGAAGGGCGCCGATCCAATAAATGTCGTCTATAATTTTGAAGGGTTTCATTGCTCGTCCGTTTCGTCCTTTATTCGTTATTGTTAAACCCGGTCGAACTGTCAAAAGCCCGGTCGATCTTTAAAGGCCGGTCTTTTTCTCTTTTCCCGCCTTGAATGCCGAAAGTATTAGGGCAGAGCTTGAAAGTTCTTCTTCTGTTACGGATTTTTTTGACCAGAGCGATTCTCATCCGATGACGCCGCCTCCCCCGATCGCCGCTTATAGTAATCCTCGATGGCGGCTTTCAGAGCCTCCTCCGCAAGAACGGAGCAATGGCGCTTGATCTTCGGCAGTCCGCCCAGAGCTTCCATTACGCCTTGGTTGGAAATCTGAAGAGCCTCGGCAATGCTCTTGCCCTTGACCATTTCCGTAACCATTGAGCTGGTGGCGATGGCGGCGCCGCAGCCGAAGGTTTTGAACTTGGCATCGACGATAACGTCATTTTCGACGCGGATGGTCAACTTCATGACGTCGCCGCAGGCGGGATTGCCGACCACCCCCACGCCGTCAGGGTTCTCAACGATGCCGACATTGCGCGGCTTCGTATAGTGATCGAGTACCTTTTCGCTGTATTCCTGCCAAACATCCATATCATCGTCTCTCAGTGTGAGTCCGACCATTTGACGCTGTTCAAGTCGATGCCCTCCCGCGCCATGTCGTAGAGCGGGGACATTTCGCGCAGCCGTTTGACGCCGGCCTCGAGGAGGTCGAGCAGCAAATCGACATGCGCTTCCGTGTTGCATTTGCCCAATCCAATGCGAATGGACGAATGCGCCAACACCTCCGGCACGCCGATGGCCTTCAACACATAGGAGGACTTTAACGTTGCAGAGGTGCAGGCCGAACCTGAGGAGAGAGCGACCGGTCGGCAGGCCATCAGCAGCGCCTCACCTTCGACGTAAGCGAAAGAATAGTTGAGGTTGTTCGGCAGCCTTTTTTCGGGGTGGCCGTTCAGACGAACATCGCTGATACGGCGCTCAATACCTTGCTGCAACCGCAGCCGCAGTTCCAGCAGCCGCCTGCTTTCTTTTTCCAGGTCCCGCAGGGCCAGTTCCGCCGCTTGGCCCAGACCGACAATGCCGGGAACGTTCAGAGTACCGGAGCGCATGCCGCGCTCGTGCCCTCCGCCGTCGATGAGAGGCGTCAATTTAATGCCTTTCCGCACGTATAAAGCGCCGACTCCCTTGGGTCCGTAAATCTTGTGCCCCGAAATGGCCAGCATATCGATCTCATCGCGACGGACGTCGATGGGTACTCGGCCCAGCGCCTGCACGGCATCGCAGAAAAAAAGCGCGCCGGCCCGATGCGCGATCGCGGCGATTTCTTTGATCGGCTGCAAGGTTCCGATTTCGCTGTTCGCCGCCTGAACGGCCACAAGAACAGTCTCTGCATCCGTTTTGCGCTGCAGGTCGTCCAAATCGATCAGCCCGCTGCTGTCGATTCTGCAAAAGCGGACGTCCACCCCTTCCCTTTTGAGTCTGGCGGCGGGATCGAGCACGGCCTTGTGCTCGATCGGGATGGTAACGATGTTGGGATGCTTCCGCTGTTGCGGGATGATGCAGCCCTTGAGCGCCAGATTGTCCGATTCGGTGGCGCCGCTGGTAAAAATGATCTCCTGTGGTCCGGCGTTGATCAACGCCGCAACCTGCTCCCGCGCGCGTTCAACAGCCTCTCGAGCTGCATGCCCATAAACGTGGGTATTGCTGGAAGGATTGCCGAACTCTTCGGTCAAGAAAGGCATCATGGCCGCCAGCACCTCAGGGTCCAAAGGCGTGGTGGCGTGATGGTCCATATAAATCGGTTTTTCCATCGTGCTTACCGTCCGCTGCGCTTAATGGTGTCAGATTCTCTATGATAAAAATCGCAGCACTTGATCAAGATCGATCGAACTCGTAAGACGAGCGCCGCCGTGATCCTTTCTCAGTAGCTCGCTTGCTCGTTCTGAGACACGTTCTGATGATCTTCCTCTTCTTTCTCCTCGGGTTGATTGAGGGCAAGCGGCTCGAGGAAAGAGGACTCGAGCAACGCCAAATGCTGTAGATGATCGGCGGCCAGTTTTCGGAAAAAGGCCCGCAGGCCGGCGTCCAAAAAGCGGCGGCTGACCATTGCATAAAAGTCGCTGATCTCTTTTTCGTTTCTTTTGGCCACGCGCACCGCCTCGTTGGGGTCATCCCCGCATCGCTGAAGCGAGTTGAGTTTGTGCCGTTTATCAAGGTTTAGGAAAAGAACCTTTTTCCCCGTAAAGGTGCTGTACATGGAAACGGCTCTGTTCCTGTGCCCTTCGGCATGCGACGCCAAACCTTCTAGTATGCTGCGCGCATTTTGATCCACAACAAGTTCGGCGGCTTTCTGATAAAATCTCTGCATTTCGCGCTCGGATTGGATCGACATCTTGAGCGCTTCGATCGGTTCAATCGTGTATATTTTCTGCATATTGACCTCCGTTCCCCTTCGACGAGATAGCCGAGCTCGAAAAGGGGGATAATTTAAAAAATTGAAAGTTGAAATACAAAAGATTTCAGGCCCAATTATAGCTTTTGCCTTTATAACGAGAACGGAAAGAATTCTGTTCCCGAAGCGGCCATAATTTCACAATTAAGAACACATTAACAAAACGTGAAGGGATTTTCCTCGAAAAGCTTCAAACAGGTTCAGCCAATAGCGGTCTGAACGTTTTACCCCTGTTGTGTCGTCGAGTCAACCGGATGAAGATATTTTTCCACGTTAAAATTCGGGTCATTGTATACTTTGAACTGCCGATACACCCGATGTCTTTTTTTCCCACGCCGCAGTTCGTAGAGCAGACGATCCAAGGCACCGGCAACATCGCGGCGCTGCTCTTCCAGTATCGATTTTCTCATAGCGGCCAATTGCCTTTGTTCTTCCGTCAACGAATCTTCTAAAAGCTGTTCGTTGAGATGAAAGATCTTGAGCGTTAGAATGGAAAGACGATCGACGATGCTCCCGACTGTTTCAGAGTTTACGTCCACATCCTCCCCGGGACGAATGCCGGCTACAATCAGGGCATTTTCGATCCAAATGTCGATCTGCTCGATCGCCTCAAGCCTTTTGTAGTTGTGCCTGTCGATGCTTTTTTCGATCTCTACGATTTGTTCCGGCGGAAGTCCTTCCCTTCGGACCTTTTCCTCAAAGTGCCAAATGAGAAAGTTTTTATAGTGAACCCACTGAGTCAATCCCTCCGGCGAAGCAATTTCCGAAGGTCTGATCGGGGCGGTATCGTGCCACAGTTCGGTCAAATCGCTGAACCATTCGATCAGCCGCTCTCCGCCGAAAGGCTGGAAAATTTCAGAAAGCTTTGTCAAAGCGTCCTCCGTTGTTCGACGCTGAAATTTAGTAAGCGAAAGCTTGATAAGCAATTTCTTTTCTCTTCTTCGGAGAAAAAGATTGCATTTCAATCCATGATCTTTTATCTTTCATTGCCGTTAGGGGCGGTCGTATGCGACCTGAGAGGACACCCTAATGACCTGATCTAGGTAATGCTAGCGTAGGGAAACGGCGTCAATTCCATTGATACTTCAAGCCGCCTTTTCCTAACAGCGGCTTTTTTGTTACACCATCGCCGGTCCTCCGAACAGGATGCTTCCGCCCTTCTCACAATAACCTTATAGTTTAATGGAGGAAGCTATGAACGCTGAAAGCATCTGGCACGACGTCTCCCTCATCCGCTCCCGTTCGCCTTTGGTGCACAACATTACGAACTATGTCGTCATGAACAGCTCCGCCAACGCGTTGTTGGCTCTGGGCGCTTCGCCGGTCATGGCGCATGCCGCGGAAGAGGTCGAAGAGATGACCGCATTGGCCGCAACGGTCGGCGGCGCCCTGGTGATCAACATCGGCACATTGAGCGCGCCTTGGATCGAAGCCATGTCGAAAGCCATGAAAAAGGCCGCTTCATTGGGGTTCCCCATCGTCTTCGATCCGGTGGGAGCCGGGGCCACGTCCTTCCGAACGGAAACTTGCCGCCGTTTGCTGTCGGAGACCGCTCCGACGATCATTCGGGGCAACGCGTCCGAGATCATGGCGCTTGTCCGTCAAGGCGGGCGCACAAAGGGCGTCGACAGCATGCACAGCGCTTCCGACGCCGCAACCGCGGCCGAAGAGCTGGCGCACCGCTTCAACTGTACCGTCTGCGTCAGCGGCGCCGAAGACTTGATTACCGACGGCCGTTCGACAACGACCGTGGCCAACGGCCACCCCATGATGACTCGCGTAACGGGACTCGGCTGCACCGCTACGGCGCTCATCGGCGCTTTCGTCGCTGTTAGCTCCTGCCCCTTGGAGGCCGCCGCCCACGCCATGGCCGTGATGGGCATCGCCGGCGAGCTGGCGGCAAAGAAAGCCGAAGGGCCGGGCACACTGCAGCTTTATTTTTACGATTACCTCTACAAGCTCGACGAGCAAATGATTCGGGAGACGTTGCGATGAACCGCGAAAGCCTTCGGCTTTATTTGGTGACCGACCGTCTTTTGGCCGGCGATCGTCCTTTGGAAATCGTCGTCGCCGAAGCGATTCGCGGAGGCGTCACCATGGTTCAGGTGCGCGAGAAGCACTGTACCACCCGAGAGTTTCTGCAAATCGCAGAAAACATCCATAATGTATGTCGAGAGCATGGAGTGCCGATGATCGTCAACGACCGTGTGGACATAGCCCTGGCGGTGGATGCGGAAGGGGTTCATCTTGGGCAAAACGATATGCCCGTGTCTGCGGCGCGACGAATTCTTGGGCGGAAGAAAATCATCGGGCTCTCGGTTGAATCGATCGCCGACGCCCTTGTTGCCGAGCGCGAGGATGTCGATTACCTCGGCGTCAGCCCGATTTTCTTTACACCGACCAAAACGGATCTTCAGCAGGAATTGGGAATCGACGGACTGAAAAAAATCAAATCCTTTTCACGCCACCCCTTGGTTGCCATCGGTGGGCTCAATGCCGGCAATGCAGCCGATGTGATGGCGGCCGGAGCCGACGGCTTGGCTGTGGTTTCCGCCATTTGTGCGGCTCAAGATCCGCGCGCCGCCGCCGCCGAACTTTGCGACATCATTCGTAAGGTCAAGGAGAACGCAAAATGAAACTGACGCAGTTGGGAGAATTCGGCCTTATCGGCCGCATCGCTCCCCTCTTCAACCGTAACCTGCCGCCCGACGTGGTAGGCATCGGAGACGACTGCGCCGTCATTCCGACCAAAGACGGCCCCTTGCTGGTGACCACCGACCTTTTGGTCGAAGAAGTTCATTTCCTTCGCCATAAAATTCCCCCCGGCGACTTGGGTTACAAGTGCCTGGCCGTTAATCTCAGCGACATTGCCGCCATGGGCGGCGAGCCGACGGCCGCCTTTCTGTCCATCGCCCTGCCGAAAGACATCGAGGTTTCCTGGGCGGACGAATTTTTCGAAGGATTTCATGCCCTCGCCGATTCGACCGGCACGGCGCTGCTCGGCGGTGACACCACGCGCTCCGCAACCGGCATTATCGTCAATGTGGCCGTAATCGGCCGCGCCAAGGCCGGGCAGATCAAGTATCGTTCAACGGCTCAGGAAGGAGACCTCCTCTGCGTCACCGGTCCATTGGGCGATTCCGGCGGCGGCCTGCGCCTTTTGATCGAAAACGCGGACCAGGACTGCGATGAAGACGGCAAAGCGCTGCTCCGCGCACACCATCGGCCTCGGCCTCATCTCGCCGAGGGGCGCTTTTTAGCCTCACAATCCGCCGTTCACGCAATGATCGACGTTTCCGACGGCATCGACTCGGACCTGAAGCGCATCATGGAAGCTTCGGGTTGCGGCGCCCGTGTTTTCATCGAGTGGCTTCCGATTTCCCCGTCTCTGGCCCGCACCGCCTCCCGTCGAAAATGGGACGCCCATGAATTGGCGGCCGCAGCCGGAGAAGATTATTGCCTGTTGTGCACTATCGCCCCTGATCAATTCAAAGCCGTTGCCGCCGCATTCGCCGTCAAGTTCGAACACCCGCTCCATGTCATCGGCGAAATAACCAAGGACGCCCGACTTGTCTATTTGATGAGCGGAAAGGAAGTCGATCTTAAACGACACGGATGGGATCACTTTAAAGACTAATCTGAAATTCAAGGCTTTTTCATGCAAAAAGAATATGTTCGTGTGCTCACCATCGCCGGATCGGACAGCGGCGGCGGGGCGGGCATTCAGGCCGACTTGAAAACCTTCTCCGCTCTCGGCTGCTACGGCATGTCGGTCATTACGGCGGTGACAGCGCAGAACACGCTCGGCGTAACTGCCGTTCATGAGCTGCCGCCCTCCATCGTTTCCGACCAGCTTGATGCGGTTCTGCAGGATATCGGCGTGGATGCCGTAAAAATCGGCATGCTTTCTTCCCCGGACATCATCCGAGTCGTTGGGGACAAACTGCGTCATTACGGCGTCCGCAAAGTGGTCATCGATCCGGTGATGGCGGCTAAAAGCGGCGACAAGCTGCTTCGCGACGAAGCCGTCAACGTATTGAAAGGTGAGCTGCTTCCCCTTGCGCTGTTGCTGACCCCGAACATCCCCGAAGCCGAAATCCTCACGGGCATGTCCATCTCCGAACGTAACGATCTGCAAAAGGCGGCAGAGCGTCTTCTCGAATGGGGGCCGAAGGCCGTGCTGGTGAAAGGCGGCCATATGCGCGACGGCGACAGCGACGACTTTTTACTGGACGCCTCAACCGGCTATCCCCAGCGCCATTGGTTCCGCAGAAGGCGTATCGAATCAAAGAACACACACGGAACCGGATGCACCTTGTCCTCGGCAGCGGCGGCCTATTTGGCCAAGGGCGAAAGGTTGGTAGACGCCGTTGCCGAAGCCAAACGATACATCAGCGGCGCCCTGAAGGCCGGAGCCGAATACCGCCTCGGAAACGGTCACGGACCGGTTCATCACTTTTTCGAGGTGTGGCCCCTGCTGCCTGACCGTTAAAGCCTCTACCGGCCGTTGCTTAACACTTGTTTACGCTGTCGCCGGATTGCTTCTTTGTTTTTTCTCCGAATTTTCTTACTGTTCACCATCCTGTTGGCGGCAAAGGCCGTCGGATTCCAAACGATGAGAAGATGGAGGAACTCATGAAAAGAACGGTTTCCGCGTTCATTCTGCTTTGCGCCTCGTTTCTTGCGGCGCAACCGAACGTTGAGCCTTTTCTCGGCGATTGGGCGCTGTTTCTTCCCAACGGCGCCGGATGGCTTCAGGTGCGCGCCGAAAAGGGCTTTGTCGACGCCGATTTGTTGTGGTACGGAGGCAGTATCCTTCCGGTGAGCGACGCCTATTTCGACGGCGAGACCCTGGTCGTCACCCGCGTCAACCGGCAGGTTATGCGCAAGGAAGAACCGCGGCGCGAATTTCAGCGTACCGAGCAGTACCGCTTCCGCTTTTACGGCGATCAATTGGTCGGCGAACAGGTCGCCCCGAAAAGCGACGGCGGCGGCATTCAGACCGTGAGCTTTACAGCGAAAAAGGTACCGCCTCCGCCGCCGGCTCCTGACCTTTCCAAAGTAAAGTTCGGCAAGCCGATCAAACTGTTCAACGGCGTCGACCTTACCGGCTGGAAGCTGGTTGAAGAAAAAGCGGTCAACGGTTGGAGAGTAGTCGACGGCGTTCTGGTGAACGACCCGGTTCAGGAAGAAGGCAAGCCGCATGTTCAGTACGGCAATCTGCGGACGGTCGATGAGTTCGAGGATTTCAATTTAAAGCTGCAGGTCAACGTTCCGGCCGGCAGCAACAGCGGCATTTACCTGCGCGGGATTTATGAGATACAGGTAATGGACAGCTACGGTCGCGGACTTGACAGCCATCACATGGGCGCCGTTTACAGTCGCATTACACCCACGGTTTCGGCCGAGAAACCGGCCGGCGAGTGGCAGGATTTCGACATCACCTTGTGCGACCGGCATATCACCGTTGTGCTGAACGGTAAGACCATCATCAATAATCAGCCGGTTTACGGCGTCACCGGCGGCGCACTGACCGCCTGCGTCTTCAAGCCGGGGCCCATTTATCTGCAGGGGGACCACGGAAAGGTGCTGTACCGCAACATAGTGCTGCGGCCGATCATCAAGTAAGTACGTGCTTTTCGATTTGCCTTTTTTTGAAAAGCCGTCGTTTCGAAAAACGACGGCTTTTTGGTGGTTATACTTTTTGAGGAACGACATAGGGAGCGCGGTAGGTGCGGCTCAGCATGGCGTTCGCCTCGGGGTCGTTCACAAAAGTCTCCGAATCGGCGTCGAACTCCAACAGCCGGCCCAAGCGGAAGGAGATATTGGCCAAATGCGCCAGTGCCGATGAAAGATGAGCCGTTTCCACCGGTCCGTTCAGAAGCCTTTTATCATGCGCCCGCACGGCATCGATGAAATTGGCAAAATGGTCGCCGCCCGCCTCGCCCGACGGCCCCTTTTCATACTTTTCAGGCCCGGTCATCAACCAGGTCTCGTATTTCTCATAGCCGTAAATCTTCATAAAGCCTTTTTCACCGTAAAAGATGTTTCCCACCTTTACCCCGTCCTCGGTGTTGGTGCACCATGGCCGAACCTCGAACTGGATCATCTTTTTCTCTTCGGGGTAGTGAAAAAGAGCGGTGAGCACTTCAGGAACCTCTTTGGAATCGTCCCACAAAAACTTGCCGCCGAGAGCAGTGATCCGTCGCGGCAAACCGACGTCCAATCCCCAAAGGCACAGATCGGTCTCATGAATGCCTTGATTGCCGATATCTCCGTTGCCGAAATCCCATTGCCAATGCCAATTGTAATGAACCCAGTCGCGCGAAAACGGCCGGTAAGGTGCAGGCCCCAACCACAAATCATAGTCGAGCGTATCGGGAGCCGGTTCGAAGCCTTTTCTGCCGATACTCGGCCGCCAGCGGAAAACCACGCCCCTGGCCATGTAGACGCGGCCGATGATTCCGTTATGCAGCAGCTCGACGGCCTCGCGAATGGCCTTGGAACTGCGAAGCTGGACGCCGTTCTGGACGATACGATCGTATTTAACGGCGGCTTCGACCAGCTTTCGGCCCTCATAAATGTTGTGCGAGGCCGGCTTTTCGACATAGACGTCCTTGCCCGCCTGGCAGGCCCAAATCGCAGCCAAGGCATGCCAGTGATTCGGCGTGGCAATGCTCACGGCGTCGATCTCCCGATCGTCAAAGATGCGGCGTAGATCCTGCACGATACGGTAGGTTTTGTTGAAGCGTTTTCCGTAGGCGTCGGCGCATTCTTGCAAAACGGATAAATCGGGATCGCATAGAGCGACCACTTGGACTTTTTTCAGCTTTTCGAATTCCTCGATGTGGTTTTTACCTCGGCCGTTCACGCCCAGCACGGCGACGCGTATGGTGTCGTTGGCGCCGAAAACCTTTGCCGGAATGAAGATCGGCGCCGCAGCTACGGCGGCCATGCCGGCACTTGTTTTGACAAAGCTTCTGCGAGTCATTTGGTTTCGTTCCATGATCGCCTCCTAAAGTTCAGCTCTTATCGTTTCATTCTTTTTAATATTCAGCCCACTTTTCTGCTCATCAGCCATGCATAGAAGCGGTTGGGGAAAAGCCGCGCCGCTGCGGCCGACAGCGCCATGATTTTCGGAAAGCGGATTTCCGTCTTTTCACGCTCAAGGCCGCGGATAATGATCGAAGCGGCTTTTTCGGCCGAAATCATAAAAGGCATAGGGTAGCGGCTGTTCTGAGTCATGGGCGTGTCCACAAAACCGGGTGAAATCAATACGCAGCGTACACCAAGGGGATAAAGATCGATGCGCAGGCTGTCGATGAAATTCATCAGAGCCCCTTTCGAGGCGGAATAGGGTGCGGCTTTAGGCATGCCGCGGTATCCCGCAAGGCTTCCCACGACTGCGATGATGCCGCGGCGCTTCAGCAGCGTCGGCAGCCACCATTTGATGAACGAGACCGCCCCCCAAAAATTGACGTCCATGACACGTCGGCAGGCGCCGAGGTCGATGTTTTGGACATCGAATCCAAGGCTTACGCCGGCATTCAACAGCAGCAGATCGACTTCTTCCCCCTCCTCGAGCAATCGGCGGCAAAGGGCTTCCACCTGCGCCGTATCCCCCACATCGCACACCAACGAGCGATGACCCTGTGTACACGGTGCGAGCGAATTTTCCACCTCTTTCAACAGCTCCTGCCTTCGAGCAACCAGCAGCAGACGATTGCCCCGGGCCGCCAATTGCACCGCCAGCTCCCTGCCGATACCGGACGAGGCACCGGTCAATAATATCGTTTTGCCGATTAAGCGCATCTCTTTCTCCTTTTATTGCCGAATTAAAGTAGCATCTTGAGAAAAATATCAAAGCAATTTCCTTAGGACGGAGATGAGGCTTTAAACAGTTCTTAGACGATTGATTACCCGAGAAAAGCATTTGTTAGAATTATTCGCTTGACATTGGCGAATAGGATATATAACTTGATACCACAATTTAACTATAGGTTTGAAAAGTAACCCGGGCTTCCAGTCCCCCCCGGATCCCGCTGACCCCCCCTAGGCGGATCCACCTGGTTGCCCGGGTTTTTTTATGGGGAATTTCTTGTTAGAAGAGAACCATGCCTTCCTTTGCCGAAGCAGCAGCCAAGCTTAATAGCGGTGTTTGGGAGATTTTTCGTATAGAGGTTTCAGAGGGCCGAAGCCAAGAAGTGATTTTACAGCGGAAAATAGGCCTCTTTCTTTTTTCGTCCGGCATGGAAATGATCTTCGGTTCGTAACTCCGCACGAGAAGATAGTCGAGTCAAAGGTCGTCTCTTTGCCTGTCATCACGCATACAGCAAGCCTCATTGTCGGTTGTTCGGCTTTATTCAATGTCACTTCAGCAAGCGGCGGTTCTTTCACGCTGCGGTAAGAGTTCGGAACATTGGTTGTTGTCCCACTGCCATAAAAAAAGCCCCCGCCGAAAATCGACAGGGGCCTTTGGGGTTAATCCCTCCTTACCTAACCAGAATCATCTTGCGATGATCGCGGAAAAAGTCGGTCTCCATAATGACGATGTACATCCCGCTGGCAACCGCTCTGCCGCCGTCATCTTGAGAGTCCCAAACGGCCTCGTGACGGCCGGCCGAAAGCTCGCCGTCCACGAGTGTGCGAATGATACGGCCGCTCATGTCGAACACCGTTAGGCGTACGCGACCGGCTTGAGGCAAATCAAATCCGATGGTCGTCGTCGGGTTGAACGGATTGGGATAATTTTGACGAAGCTCGTATCGAGTCGGCGCAGACGCCGATTCTACGCCCGACGCTGTCAGAGTACCGGCGGGGCCGTAAGTCACGGCAGTGCCGTTCAAACTCACTTCCTCCAACATATAGAACGGCGAGCCGCTCACGGAACGATCAATGAACACGTATCGACCGTCCTCCAGCGCCTCCTCGGGCGTAATGAGCTTTTCGTTCAATCGCGTATAAGTACCGTTTTCAGTCTGGCTGCGATAGACATTGTAACCCGCGTGATTGAAAACTGCCTTGACGACCCATTCGATCTCCACACCTTCGCTGGTGCGGAGGGCGCGGAACGAGGTCAACGTTACCGAAATGGGCTGGTCGATGTTGAGCACATAGTCTTCCACTTCGCCGCCGGAAACGGTACCGTCCCATGTGGAGGCTGAAAGCCCTTCGCCCGTCGGTGCCAAGCGGAATCTCGCATAGGTCATCCCGGCTGTTAGGCCGGTCAGGTTGTTCCACTGCAGCGTAATGGTGCCTATGGTTCCGGCAGGAACAGAAACCGTTGCCGCTTCAGTTGCGCTGAACTTACCGTCTCTGTTGAAATCGATCCAGCCGACCAACGTTGCATCGGAAGCCGTTTGGTTGAAAACCTGGACCTGTACGGCATAGCTCGTCATATTCGTCCTTAACGGCGGGAAGAAGACTATTCCATTTTCATCGTCCTCGCCGGCCTTGTTGTCTCCACTAGCGTTGCCGCTGAAATAGCTGTACTCTTCGGCATCCGCATTGCCGATCACACCGCCGTTCTCCCAATCCGGCGGGCCGAGCTGCAAATCCGGGTCAAGGTTGGTATGAGCGGCGTCGCCGTACGATTCCGGAGCGTCTCCGTGATCTTCGGAACCGAAGCCGAGCGCCATTAGCACGAGATAGTCTTCCACTTCGCCGTCCCGCAAAATGCCGGTTGATTCCAAATGTCCGTCGCCGTTATCGTCCTGCGTGCTCAGTCTAAAGCGCGCGAAGGTAATACCTTCCTGGCCGACGGCAGGCGGCATGGTGAGGTTGACAATGCCGTCCGTGCCGTTTGGAACAATGACGGAAGCCCGCTCACTGTTTTCGAAGACACCGTTCTTATTGTAGTCGATCCAACCGGTAAGGACGGCCGGCGTTCCGGTGGTGTTCTTTACACGCACTCTCAGCGTCGGCTGAGTTCTAAGGGTGACTTGAATCGGTTCTGCAATACCGTCTTCATCGTCGATGCCCATATTGTCATCGCCGTTGGCACCCGGTGTCGGCTGTCCGTTCATCTCGGCATCGATACGGCTTCCCATAAGTAAGGATTGGGTAACGATATGTCTTGGCCCGTCGTCATTTGCGAGCGTCTGATAGTTGCCGGGACCTACGCCGACGTCGGTATCCGGAGCGTCACCCCAGTCGAGCGGCTCATCTTCGACGATCGTTACCTTATAGTCCTCGACTTCGCCATCCCGGGCGACACCATAGGGATTTGCTGCGGCGGGATCGGTGCTCAGGCGGAAACGCGCGTAGGTCGTTCCTGCACTGCCGGCGACCGGATTGCCGAAGACGCAGGTGATGACAGTATTTACGCTTCCCGGAGGCACCAGATAGCTGACCGCCTCACCCAATTCTGAAAAACTACCGTTCTTGTTCAGATCAAGAAAACCATACAATGTCGCGGCTTTTGCAGTTGTATTGGTGACGGTGACGCGAATTTGCGCCGCTTTTCCGATGAACAGCGTCAAGTCGGAGATATTCACGCCGTCCTCGTCGTCCATACCGTTAAGATCATCGCCGTCGGCATTAACGGTGCTGAAGCCGTCCGTTTCAGAATCGATAGTTGCGCCGATGTTCAAACCCGATATCACACCGTGGGCGGCACCGTGGTCGGAGGAAAGTGTTCTGTAATTACCAGGCCCTGTACCCGCACCGGTATCCGGCAGATCGCCGAAATCCAGCTTGGTCTTGTCCAAAATGGTGACCTGATAATCTTCCACTTCACCGTCCGGGGCAGTTCCGGTCGGCAGCAAGCCGGTCTGGGTACTGAAGCGGAACCGAGCGTAGGTATCACCGGGTGATGCGTTGTCCGGCGTTGTAAAGGTGAGGGTATTCGATCCGGCCGTAAGCATTACGTCGCTAAAGATTTTTTCGCCGTCGTCATTCCAATCGCCATCACGGTTAAAGTCGATCCAAGCGTTCAGATGCCCCTCACCCGAAGCGGTAACGGTTACGGTTGTTGTTCTGCCCTGAACAAAAACGGAAGAAAAGACCACGCCGTCTTCGTCGTCGGTAAACACCAAATCATCGCCGCCGGCTCCAACAGTAGGTTGTCCATCCGGCTCTGCATCGATCATAGCGCCGAGACGCAACAGTTCGGGCGTCAACGCATGCCGTGCACCGGCGTTCGCGACTGTTGTAGGATACGGCGCAGGGGCATCGCCGTGATCGTAGGAAAGAATCTGTACATTTTCATTTCCGTCTTTCGGCGGTGAATTGTGCGCGGTCGTCACCGCAAAGTAAAAAGGCGCTCCCGGGCAAGGGTGTGGAAAACTGAATTCGTATACGAGCGACCACTCCCATTCATTTTGCGAATCCCATCTCGGGTAACCGTGAGCGCTTTTATCAAAATCTTTGCCTTCAGAATAGCCTGGGGAGCGCCATTCGGAATAGCTGCTGCCCCGTGCGCCGGGATCGATCTGCCACCACCTGCTGTTTTGGAAATTCCACGCGGTCGAACTTGCAAAGGAAGCACCCGGAGGCGGAGTGCCGCCGCCGTCGCTTCCGGCCGGGCCCGATTTCCAAACACCGTTTTCGAGATAGGCAAGGTCCTGGGACCAACTGTAGCTTTTTCCATTGCAGGCAAAGGCAAAACTCAGCTTATCGGACTGGATGAGGTCGTTCGCAATATGCGTCCTTCCCTGCGGCCAACCGACAGATCTGACATAGTCCAAAACCCTGCTTTTATCAAAAACATTGTCGTTGACTGTGGCGCTTACGACAACGGCAAAATAGAGCTTTGTGCCGTCGTTGTAAGCGTAAACTGTGCCGCGGTTGTTAAGGGCGGAGGCCACTTTGGTATAGACGTTGACGTCGCCGTCGCCGTAAAACAGGCCGTTGACCTGAGGGGCAGCAACCACCGCTTCAACGATCTGTCCGGGGATAATCGCAACTGCAATTATCCAGGAGAATAATACTCTCCAGAAATTTCTTTCTAAGAGTTTTGTTGCCATTTTTATTTTCCTTTCCAAAAAGGTAATGATCGCGTTCATTCTGTCATTCTGTTAGTTTTAGTCGTTATGAAAACAAACAAGGGTGCAGCACACAAACCTTTTTCATTTTTTACATAAAAATAGTGCCCTTCAACAATCTGTCGAGACCATATGGGTAAAGATAAACGTAGAGAGGTATAACAAGTGCAGGATGCTCCCTATTCCTGCCACTACTTTGCTTAGCGGAATAAGGCATTGATTTGATCAAGAGGAGAAAATCACGGCTTATTGTACAGTCGGTAGGAAAACCAAAGAACTCGAGCAAAAAGTAATGCCTTCTTTCTGCTCCCGCTCCCATCCGCACTAAATATAAGAAGTGTCTTTCATATTGTCAACATATTTTTTTATTTCAGTCGCCGTTTTATTTCGTTTGCTTTTTACATTTCGCCGTCTTTTTGCACGATATTTCGTTTCTTGTCGCTATTAAGAATGTGCAACCTTTATTTGCCTTTTTCGTAGATAGCGACAGCTTTACCATTGTTGACCTTATTAATCTATGGGAGAAGTTGAGTATGTCACGCTTATCCGTTTCTGTACTGATCGTTGCCGCCGCTGCGCTTACAAGCGGAGATGCTATCCCGTCTTCAGGAGAAAGTGAGGTCGTGAGCAGATCCTTTCAGGCCGTTGCCGGCGGCACTCTCCGCGTTGATGCCTGCTTCGGTTCGATTGATGTCGAGCCGGGAGACCAGGAAAGGGTCGAAGTTGAGATTCGGCGCAAACCCTCGACATTTAACGACAGTGAGGCGAAGCAACTCTTTAAAAAGCTGATTTTCCGATTTGAACAGCGCGGCCAAGACATTTTTGTTTTTGTCGAACGCGATGAACAGAGCAGCTTTTTCAGCCGACTTCAAAGCCGTGGTTTGAATTTGCAGATCACCGCTAAAGTACCGAAGCGATTCAATGTCGACCTCAAGACTTCTGGGGGAACGATTAACGTGGCGGATTTGAAAGGACGTGTTGAGGCGCGCACATCGGGAGGAAGCCTTTATTTCGGCCGCATCGAAGGGCCGGTATCAGGGCGAACTTCGGGAGGAAGCATTTCACTTCAGTCATGCAGCGGCGATGCCGACATCCGCACTTCAGGCGGAAGCATTTCGATCGGACACGTGAAAGGCAATGTGGAGGCGCACACTTCAGGCGGCTCTCTGAATATTGCAGAGGCCGAAGGCTCGGTCAATGCGTCGACGTCGGGCGGCAGCATTAGCGTTGAAGACGTCAAAGGGGCCGTCAATGCTTCCACCTCGGGAGGCACGATCACGGCCAAGATTTCCGCGCAACCGCTCGGCGATTGCCGACTTGCTACATCCGGCGGCGGTATCAACGTGATGCTGGCACCTTCAATTCGTTTCTCCGTCGATGCAAAAACAAGCGGCGGAAGAGTAACGACGCAGTTTCCGGTCACACTTCAAGGTGAGATCGAGAAAAGACACTTGATCGCCGACATCAACGGCGGCGGCCCCCTCCTTTTTTTGCGCACCTCCGGCGGTAATATTCACATCCGCAAGCTTTAGCCCCAAAAACGACAAGAGGAACCCGCGGGGGTCCTCTTGTCTCCCAAAAAGGTTTTGCTTTTAAACCGCTTTTTTCTTATCCTCAATTTCAAGCCGACATCATCGGCTCTTTCTATCGAAAAGACGTGCTTTGGCTGCAAGACACCATCTACGGAGGAAGGCCATGCTCAAAGAACACCCCAAGGGATTGCTCGTCGCCTTTTTCGCCAACATGGGAGAACGTTTCGGCTTTTACACCATGATGGCCATCCTGGTCCTCTTTCTTCAAGCCAAATACGGCTTGAGCGAAAAAGATGCAGGCAGTATTTACAGTTGGTTCTACTTTGCCATCTATGCTTTAGCATTGGTCGGTGGTACACTTGCCGATCGAACGCGCAAGTATAAATCCGTCATCCTCGCCGGTCTTCTGGTTATGTTCTCCGGCTATGTTCTGATGAGCCTTCCGGGGAATACGTTGACGGTGACGATTGCAGGGCTGCTCATCATCGCCTTCGGCAACGGCCTGTTCAAGGGAAATCTGCAGGCTGTAGTCGGTCAGCTTTATGACAACCCGCGTTACTCCAAAGTGCGCGACTCAGCGTTTATGATTTTCTACATGGGCATCAACATCGGGGCCTTTTTTGCTCCCTTTGCCGCCACGGCCGTTAGAAATGCCTTTCTAAAATCGCAAGGTTTCATTCACGACGGTAGTCTTCCGGGCTTGTGCCATGCTCTCTTGCGCGGCGAGTTGAGCGATGTGGGCAAACTGCAGGAACTGGCCGTCAAGGCGAGCGGCGGGCAGGCCGTGTCCGATCTGAAAGCCTTTGCCGAGGCCTACATCGGTGCCTTTTCGCGCGGCTACAACTATGCCTTCGCCGTGGCTGCAGGCGCCATGATCCTCTCAACGCTGGTATACCTCTTTTTTCATCGCCATTTGCCCAACAAGGAAAAATCCGAACATGCGGCCGCAACACCCCTCATCGACCAAAAGCCTTTTGCCGGAATGACCGCTTTTATCAGTGCCGTTGTGGTCGGCGGACTGATTTACGGTCTATTCCGAAACGTCGATATCGCTTTTGCCGTTGCGTTGTTCGCCGGTTTTGCCGCCTGGATCGTTCGAACTTCTACAAAAGAAGAACGGCCGCGTATTACAGCCCTGCTGCTGGTCTTTGTGGTGGTCATCTTTTTCTGGATGTCCTTCCACCAAAACGGCCTCACCTTAACTTTCTTTGCCCGCGACTATACTGTAAAAGCCGTAGGGCCGTTCACCTATCTATTTTTCCGTCTCGATTCTCTCCTGATCTTTATTGCTGCCGTTTCCGGCTTTGTCCTTATGCTTGGAAATGTAAAAGTCTCGGCAAAGGTGATCGGAGCACTTATGTTCCTCATCGGAGGAGCGTTGACCTTTTCAACCGTAACGGAAAATCAGCCGCTCAATCCCATCGCTCCGGAAGTTTTTCAGTCCTTCAACCCCCTATTCATCGTGGCGCTGACCTTCCCCATCATGGGCCTTTTTTCGGCGCTCAGCCGACGCAACCTCGAGCCTTCCACGCCGAAGAAGATCGGCATCGGCATGATCATCGCCGCCGTCGGCTTTGTCGTGGTTCTGCTGGCTTCGCTCAAGTTGGTTTCACCGCGTGAGCTTCAATATGTAGACGAGTTCGGCCGACAGGCCTTTCAGCCGGTGCCGGACAGCTCGCGCGTTTCTCCCTATTGGCTGATCAGCAGCTACCTGATTCTCACCATCGCCGAGCTCTTCCTCAGCCCGATGGGCCTCTCGTTCGTCTCTAAAGTGGCGCCGCCGCGATTTCAGGGCGTGATGCAGGGCGGCTGGCTTTTGGCCACGGCCGTGGGGAATAAACTGTTGTTCGTCGGCAGCTATTTTTGGGGGAAGATCGCCCTTTGGCAATTGTGGGGCATCTTTGCCGTCTGCTGTCTGCTTTCGGCCGGATTCATCTTTTCGATCATGAAACGTCTGGAACAGACGACGTCCAAGTAACACTGACCCCTTCTTACGGCGAAGGTCTTGAGCTCATCAAGACCTTCGCTTTTTCATATCCGTTACGGCTTTTCGCGCAGCAACGCTCCGCTCAATCTCAACAGATCGATTTCAGCCGTTTTTGCCTGATACCGAGCGGCAATGAGCCGATCCATCGCCTGCAGGTGCTTCAATTGAGCTTCACGCCATTCCAGAGCCGTCAATGTTCCCACTTTGTAGCGGCCGAAGGCAATGTTCATGTGCTCAAAGGCGGCACGTTCATTCTCCTTTTCCAGCCGAACCTGCATCAGGGCGTTTTGATAGCGCTGAAACGCGCGGGTCATCTCCGATTCGACCTGCGCGAGGGTTTTCTGTAACACAAGATCACTGTTGCGGCGAGCCAATTCGGCGTTTTGTTGTCGACGATAGAGATTAAAGCCGTCGAACAGCGGATAGCTGAGCGTAAGGCCGTAGTTCAACCCCTCGGTCTCATTTCGGTTGATAAAGCCGGACTGTGATTGGGAGCGGGTGACGCTGTACGAGGCCGTGGCGCTGATCACCGGCAGGCGCTCGCTCCACAGCGACCGCACGTCCAGAGCTGCCAATCGACGGTTGCGCAAAGCCGCTCGGACTTCGGTGTTGTTCTCGCGTGCCCTTTCGAAGAGCTCATCAGGCTGCAGGTCGTCGCGCACGGCGATCGAATCTGCCGTTTCGAAATCCAGAGAAGGCTGCCTTGACAACAGTTGGTTGAGCGTCGTTTTGGCGTTTGTCAACACTACTTCTTGCCGCAGCACGGCCGAGCGGTCGGTGTTCAGGTCGACCAGCGCATTGAGCAAATCGAGCTTGGACGAAGAACCGAAGCCGTACTGCGACTCGACGATCTTGTACCGCTCCTCCGACAGCCTTTCCACGTCGCGCAGCGAATTCAGACGCGCCTTTTGCTGAACGACATCATAGTAGGCTTTGGCGACCTGCTCGACGGTGCTTTCGATCCGCGCCTTGAGCTGAAGATCCCCCAGTTGCCGCAGTTCTCTGAGCTTGGCATGAGAAATAAACATCTCAAAGCCGTCGAACAGCGTCCAATTCAGCGTTACGGCGGCGTTCTTTGACTTGGACTCGGCACCCTTTCGGTCAATGACGTTTCCGCTGAGAAAGCTCTGCTTGGAATCCACGACGCTGCGGCTGTCGCCTGCATTGGCTGTGATGCGCGGCAGAAATCCGGCTGCGCCCAGCGTCACGTTGTTGTCGGCAATTTCGGCGTTGTTTTCGGCAATCAAAATATCATAGTTCTGCCTCAGCGCCTCGGCCAGTGCTTCTTCCAAAGTGAGAATGGCTTGCCCATGAAGCCATGAGGGCAATACTATGAGCAGGACCCATGCGGGAACGGCCGATTTGTCGAGAAGCGAGCGTGCAACTTTGCGGGTAATCGGAAAAAACGACTTCATGTTAATACCTTTCCTCAGAAGCCGGTTTTCTTGCTGCAACCAGCATATAAACCGCCGGCACGACGAACAATGTAAGCAGAGTGGAGAAAAGCATACCGCCGACCACGGCCACGCCCATGGGTACACGGCTACCTGAACCGGCGCCGAGGGCCAAAGCGATGGGAAGAATACCGAGGATGGTCGACGAGCTGGTCATCAGGATGGGGCGGAAACGCGAAACCGCGGCGTCGATGGTCGCCTCAAACAGCGGCAATCCAGCGGCCCGACGCTGGTTGGCAAATTCGACGATCAAAATGCCGTTTTTGGTCACCAAGCCGATCAGCATGATGAGCCCGATTTCGCTGAAAATGTTGAGCGTCTGCCTGAAGTACCATAGAGAAAACAGGGCGCCGGCCAAGGCCAACGGCACAGTAAGCATGATGGTAAAGGGGTCGCGAAAGCTTTCGAACTGAGCGGCAAGCGTCAGATAGATGAACACCAGGCTAAGGAGAAAGAAGAACATGAGACTTGAAGCGCTCTCGGCAAAGTCGCGCGAAGCGCCGTCCAAAGCGGTGCGGTACGTGTCGTCGAGCACGCGCGAGGCGATGGCGTCCATGGCGGCGATACCGTCGCCGATGCTTTTTCCGCGCGCCAACTGTGCGGAAACGGTGGCGGACATGAAGCGGTCGAAATGAAAGAGCTGCGGCGGACTGCTTTCCTCGGTCAAGGTCAGCAGATTGTCGAGCTGAATCAATCGGCCGTCGCGGTTGCGAACATAGAGCGACTTGATGTCCAAGGGTTCGTCACGTTCCTCGGGAAGCACCTGGCCGATGATTTGGTATTGGCGGCTGTTGAGAATATAGTAACCCAAGCGCTGCCCGCTGTAGGCCATGGCCAGCGTTTGCGCCACGTCCGCCATGGTGACGCCGAGGTTGCGCGCCTTTTCCCGATCCACGCGCAGCCGCAGTTCCGGCTTGTTGAATTTCAGGTTGACATCGACGAAGGAAAAAGTCGGGTCGCGCCGCGCCTCTTCGAGGAATTTCGGCAGAACGGCCCGCAGCTTTTCCAGATCGGCGGCAAGGATGACGTACTGCACCGGCAGACCGCCGCGGCGCCCTGAGCCGAGGGTCTGCTCCTGCGACACGGAGGTACGCGCGCCGCTCAATTGGTTCACCAGGACGGTCAATTGGTCAGCGATGTCCTGCTGGGACCGACTGCGTTCTTTAGGTTCGGTAAGTATCAGCCGGATGAAGCCGCTGTTCGCCGCACCCGAGCCGAAACCTGGTGAAGTTATAGTGATCATGGCCTTGGTTTCCGGCACATGCTGCAGCACGAAATCGCCGAGGTCCCGCATAAAGGCGTCCGTGTACTCAAAGCTCGCGCCTTCCGGCGCCGTGCTCTGGAGGCGAAGCTGGGCGCGGTCTTCGTACGGCGCCAGCTCGCGCGGCAGGGATCTCCAAAAGAGAAAGATCAGCAGAAGGCACAACACGAATATAGGCAGCACCAGCAGGCGGCGATGCAAAAAGCGTTCGAGAAGGCGACGGTATCCGGCGTTCAAACGGCTGAAAAACGGCTCCGTCATGTAGTAGAATCGGTTGTGGCTGCGGCTCTTTAGGATTTTCGTCGCCAACATCGGCGTCAGCGTGAGGGCGACGAACGACGAGATGATGACGGCGGTCGAGATGACGACGCCGAATTCTCGGAACAAGCGCCCCACCAGCCCCTGCATAAAAAGCAGCGGCAGAAAGACGGCGGCCAGGACGACCGTGGTTGAGATGACGGCGAAATAGACCTCTTTTGATCCCTCAAGACCCGCCTCTACCGGCGACAAGCCGCGCTCGATCTTGCTGTAGATGTTTTCCAGCATGACGATGGCGTCGTCGACCACCAGGCCGATGGCCAATACGATGCCCAACAGCGTGAGCACGTTAATGGAAAAACCGGCCAAATACATGATGAAGAAGGAGCCGATCAGTGAGATTGGAATGGACAAGGCCGGAATGAGTGTCGTGCGCCAGTCGCGCAGGAAAAGAAAGATGATCATGACCACCAGGAAGAAAGCGAGAAAGATGGTCTGGCGCACCTCTTTGATCGACTCGCGGATGTATTTTGTGGTGTCGAAGCCAATGCCGAGCTCAAGGTCTTCGGGGATCTCCTTTTTCATCGTCTCGATTCGGCGGTAGAACTCGTCGACGATCTTGATATAGTTTGCCCCAGGCTGTGGGATCAGCACCAAACCGATCATCGGTACGCCGTCGCGGCGCATCATGGTGCGATAATTCTCAGCCCCGAGTTCGGCAAAGCCGACGTCGCGCAGCCTGACGATTTTGCCTTGAGATTCTCGAATGATGAGGTTGTCAAAGTCCTCGACGGTCTGTAGACGTCCCATGGTGCGCACGGTCAGCTCGACGGCATCTCCTTCGATACGGCCGGTCGGCAGTTCGATGTTTTCGCGGCTGAGCGCCGTCTGTACATCGAGCGGCGTCAGGTTGTGCGCCGCCAGTTTTCGCGGATCCAACCACAGTCGCATGGCATACATCTTGGCGCCCCACAACTGAACTTCGCTGACGCCGGGAATGGTGCGTACCCGCTCTCGCAGAACATTGGTCGCCCAGTCGGTCACTTCAAGCAGACCGCGTTTTTCGCTTTTGATGTTGAGAAAAACGATGGGAACGGCGTCGGCGTCCGCCTTGATCACCTGCGGTGCATCGGCGTCGGGCGGCAACAGGCGCTGCGCACGCGAAACGCGGTCGCGCACATCGTTCGCCGCATCTTCCAACTTGATGCCCAGGTTGAACTCGACGGTGATGGTCGCCCGCCCTTCACGGCTCACCGAAGTGATGGATCGAACGCCGGCGATGCCGCTGAGCGACTCTTCGAGCGGTTCGGTAATCTGCGATTCGATGACGTCTGCGTTGGCGCCGACATAGCCGGCGGAAACGGTGACCACCGCCGGGTCAACGTTGGGGAACTCGCGCACGCCGAGAAAGGAATAGCCGATGATGCCGAGGATGACGATGAACAGAGACACGACGATCGCCAGCACCGGCCGGCGAATGCTGACGGAAGAGAGACTCATGACCGCTCCCCTCCTATTCGAAAGCCGTTATGTTGACGGCGGCGTTCGGACGAAGAAGGAGAATGCCGGAGGTGATCACCGTATCGCCGACGGCGGCGCCGCGAACAATTTGGATTTTTTCCTTGGTTCGAATGCCGATCTCGACCGGAGTGACGACGGCGCGGCCGGAGCGGTAAAGGTAAAGGTTCTGCTTCTCCAATTCGGGAACCAACGCCTGCGACGGGACAGTCACCGCATTTTCCATCACTCTCAGCAAAAGCTCCACCTCGGCAAAGGAGCCGGGAACCAATTTGCCGGCAGGATTGGGGCATTGAGCGCGGAGCCGCAACGATCGCGAGGTCTCATCAATGGACGGCTCGACGGCATAAACCACCGCCCGTTGCTGTTCGCTGCCGCCCTGAACTCGAAAAAGAATCTCCAGCCCCGGATGAACGGCGGAAGCGTAGCGCTCAGGCACGGAAAACTCGATCTTTATCGGATCGTTATCCACCAACGAAGCGATCGGTGTGGTGGGTGAAACATAGCTGCCCTCGCTCACATAACGCAAACCGATTCTTCCCGAAAACGGCGCGGTAATGCGCGTCTTCTGCAATTGAGCTTCCAGCAGCTTGATCTCCGCTTCCAGCGTATTGACGCGATTGAGCGCCGCATCGTAAACCTCGCGGCTGACGGCCTCGAGTTCCAACTGCTGCCGCTGCCGCCTTTCCGTGTTCTCCGCCAGCTCTTTTTGATAACGGGCGCGTTCCAACTGCGCCTGCAGCTCGGCATCGTTGATCTGAAGCAGCAGATCGCCCTTTTTCACCGTGCTGCCTTCATGAAAATAGACGGCGGTCACTTTGCCCGCGATTTCGCTCCTCAGATCGACCGACTCGTTCGGCAGCAGCGATCCGGTGACCACGATTTTGTCTTCCAATCGCTCGCCCTGAATAACGTGCGCTTTGACGCCGATCGGGCCGAGGGCGCGCCGCGTTGCCGCAGCTTCGGGTTTTCGCTCGCTCAGGAAACGCTGCACCAGCAGCCCCGCAACAACGACCATGATGATGAGGGTTATCGCTCTACTTTTTTTCATAACGCTCCCGCAGTTTTACCGCGACGGCATTCAAAAATGGCCGCAATAATTCGTTCAAAAAGATCCTTCGCTTCGGCGGCGATTCGCCAAATTCTCGGCAGCCTTGGCCCCGAAACCGTCTGTTCGGCTAACGAACAGGGCCGCTATTTGTTCTTGCCCTAAAAACCGTCGGGGTAAAAGCGTCGAACAAACTCTTCCGTTTCCAAGAGATGGCGTTCGACTGAGCCGAGATCGCGTTCGATGAGGTATTTGAGCTGCTCCAAATCGCTCGACCAGGCAAAGCCGTTCCAAAACTGAAACCCTTCGAATTGGGTTTTATAGAGGGCGCTGCGGCTGTAGCATGAGCCAAGGTACAGATGGTGAAATCCTCTTTCGAAGAGATCGACCACGGCCCGCGTCATCATGTACATCCCCAGATTGCGGCTCTTATACTCGAGGTCGTAAAAGGCGTAATAGTAGAAAGCGGCGCGCGGCGGCTGCATAAAAAGGACGACAATACCCACTTCGTGTCCGTCACTTTCACGAAAGCTCAAAAGGTGAGTGCAGACCGGCGAGTTAAAGATGCCGTCCAGCCGCTCATAGCTCATCACGTTCAATCCGAAGCGCCGATCGGCGTAGGCTTTGCAAAAGTCGCGGCGCTCTGGTGTGTACTCGAACTCGCCGCGAGGTATCAGCGTGCAGCTCAGCGATTCCCCTTTACGAAGAATGCGCCGGTTCTCGGAGGAAGGTGCAAAGCGCCTTAGGTCGACGCGGACATGGCGGCACATGTAAAAGCGCTCCAGCGTCCTCGAACTGGGCAGAAAGCCGCGCTCCATGATGTCTGCGGGCGTTTCATCTTTCTCCCGCATTGCCCAAATCACATAGGGAAACTGGTAGCGCTCGTAATCCGATTTGTATTCCGAAAAGAGCAGTCTCATAGGTCAACTTTTGACGGCGTCGAAGGTGCTTGTCATTCTTCTCCCGGAGGCCACAGGCTTTTGCCGATGTCGAGCCTGTAGTAACTGCTGAGACAGTAGATCTTGCGGACGTTTTCGTAGGCCTTGGCAATGGCGTTTTCCATCGAATCGGCGACGGCGATGACGTCGGCCACGCGATGGCCGGACATCAGCATGCCGCCGCGCCGATCGCCGACGACCTCGTTCCACCAAATATCGCAGGTGGGCGTTTCGCGCAGGCGAACGGTCAGAAACGGCCCTTCGATTTTTGTATAGGGATACCCCCAACCGGCCAGCGTCAGGCTGCAGCCGTATTCGCGGCCTTTGTTGAACTCGATATTGAGGGGTCGATTGTGCCCGACAGCCATAAAAACTTCGAGCGGATTTTTCAACATGCGACAGAGCGCGGGCCCGGTGGTAATACCGGTGCGCACGTTGTATTCGATGACGTGCCATTTGCCGTCACGTTTGACGCAGGTGGATTGCACCGGCCCATGAAAGTTCGTTTCGCGGAACCAGGGCAGCAGCGGCTCCAAGGTTTCTCGGACGATGCCGTACTTGTCCTCCTGATCGACTTCCACAAGCCCGCCCAGCGGCGCCCCCGCTACCGGTCCCATGTTGCCGTCGAAGGCGCGTTTGTACTCCTGATTGGTGACCAGTGGATAGATTTTTCCGTCGCTGACCATGGCGACGTGTCCCGCTTCGCGCCGCCCCATATACTCCTGCAGAAAGACGCCCTCGGCATAGTTCACATGTTCCAGCCAGCTCAGGGTGTCTTCCACCGTTTCGGTGACGATGGTATGAACCGGCGAGCCTGGCGCGCACAGTGGGTTTTTGATCACATAAGGCAGAGGGTTGGCGCGCACATAGGCCACCGCATCGAGGCGGTTTTTTGCCACATAGGCCTTTGGTACAGGGATGCCGAACCGTTCACATAGCCGCCGTCCATAGTCGCGGTCGCGTTCCAGTTTCATGGCCTCGCCGTAGGGCGAAAGAATCGGCACCTGCATGGCGAGAAACTCGTCGCGCCACGGGGCTTCATGCCAATCGATCGACATGGGGATGACCAGGTCGATCTGCTTCTCGCGCACCAAAGGGCAGGGATTGGGATACTCTCTAAAGTGAAAAGTCTCGCCGTACAGCGAAGGGCCGTAGTCGCCGTAGTTGCGGGTCAGGTAGCAAAAGACTTCGGCGCCGTTTTCCGCCAGCGTGCGCATGGCGGAGGCGGCGTAGGAGCCGATGCCCCACAACATCACTCGTGGTTTACTTTCATTGATCATCGAAGCTGTCGTCCTTCCTTTTTCATACCATAGCAGAGTGTCTATCGAGTCGAAACGGCCTGCTCAACCTCGGAAAAATACGAACCAAACCCAGTCCACCAGCAGGTGCAGAACCGCTGCCGCAGTGACCTTTTTCGTCTTGATGAAGACCAAATTATAAAAAAAGCCGGAAAAGGCGCAAAAGAGTCCGTATCGCAGGTTGAAGGAGGAAGCGCTCATGAACAGATCGCCGGCGGTGGGCAGCGGATGGAACGCTTTTACGGCACCGAAGAGCAGAGCGGTCAGAATCACTGCGCGCCCCACGGCCCATCGGCCGGAGAAACGTTTCAGCAGCAAGCGATAAATGATGCCGCGGAAGAGCAGCTCTTCCGGCAAGGCGATGAGGAAGAATATCAGGAAGAGTCGCGAAACGATTTCCCCACCGTCGGGGAGGTGATCGGAAACCGTCATCAGACGCATGGGGACGGCGATGATGACGGCGACCATGAAAAAAAGAAGAAAATTGAGAACAATCTGCCGTAGGTCTTCTCCGCTCAGACGGTAGTTGAAGCCGATCTCACTTTCGCGAAAAACGACAAATTGAACGATCGAAAAGGCGAGGGCGGTGAAAGCGAGCGGAAGCAGCGTCGCCGCGGCCGGCGGGAGGAGGATGATCGGCAACAGGCGTAGCTGCAAGGGGAGCCACAAAATCAGCAAAAACGCCGAATCGAGTAAGAACGAGCGGCGGGGATACCGCCCTGTCGCAGCGGCCGCTGCGGCCCAAATGACGACGAGAAGCATATCTTTCACATGAGCTTGTCCGCTGATGCCGCCGTAAAAAAACGCGAGAAGCAGCATGAACCCGACGACGGACATCAGTTTGCCGCTTTCTTGAGAACCGCGCAGCACTTTCACGAGCGTCGGATTACCCAAGGCAATCATTGGAAAGCTGAACAGGGTAAACGCAAGAAGGGCCAACAGGAGAGCACTAATGGACTGAGCGGCGCGCACCATCTGCATTCCGAAAGCCGCCAGCAGCAGAGCCTGCAGCACCAGCGTCAGGCGCATGTCGCGCAACAAGGCATTCTTTTGGTGCGGCTTGATCATCATCGACGAGGCATTCCTTTTCATGCTCAATATAGAAATTTCTTTTCATTTCACCAATGATTTTGAATGAACCCCCCGGAGGCGAAGACCCTCAAATAAAAAAGCCGAAGCATGACTGCCTCGGCTTTGGGTGTCGGGGCGAGAGGATTTGAACCTCCGACTTCCTGGTCCCGAACCAGGCGCGCTAACCGGACTGCGCTACGCCCCGAAAAGGCGGCACAATATAGACAATGACGGCCAGAAAAGCAACAGAAAAATCGGTCATGAGCCGTCGAGCATCCGCGCCTGTTCACTGACAATCCAAAAGCCGTGGACACCGACTGATTGCAGCAACGGGGCGCCCTGAAAACGAAGGGCGCAAACCCTGAAACACGACCAGCCGAACCCGTTGCGCGGTTCATGAGGCTCGCATTATAAAGCATACTTTATGAGAACGAATCCGCCTATCAGCAGAACAGTAAAGGCAATGGCCAGCCAATTGAAGTACTTGTCGATGAATCCTTTAATCGGCGCTCCGCACTTCCAAATGAGGCCGGCGACGAGGAAAAATCGAGCGCCGCGGCTGATGATCGAGGCCAGCACCATCATCGGAAAGTGAACATCGAAGGCTCCGGCGGAAACCGTAAAGACTTTGAAGGGAATGGGTGTAAAGCCGGCGGTGAATACCACCCAAAAGTTCCATTGCTCATAGAGAGCCTGCACGCGGTAAAACACCTGATGCGTAAATCCGGGCACGTGAGCAAAGAACCATTCGGCCAGGCCGGAAAAGGTGCCCGAACCGTTCCACCATAGGGCGTGACCGATAAAATAACCGAACATGGCGCCCAACACGGAGGCGGCGGTGCAGTTCAAAGCGAAGCGGAAGGCTTTCTTAGGGGCGCCAAGGACAAGGGCGATCAGGAGCGCATCCGGGGGCACTGGGAAGAAAGAGGCCTCGGCAAAAGCCAACAGAAAGAGTGCCGCAGCGCCGTACGGGCTTTCGGCCCAGCCGAGAACCCAGTCATACAAACGGCGAATGAGATGAGGTCGAGAGGTTGTCTGTACGGACAGTTCGTTCGAAATCGTCATGAGTTACCGCCATAAACGGGTGAGTGCCAAGCGAATAAACCTGAACGTATCGCTGAAGAGGCGAATGGAACTTTTCTGATTGCCGTATATCGTGTCGAGCGGAATTTCAACGAACCTTGAACCGGCGCGGCCGAGGGTGATGAGCATCTCCGACTCCAACTGAAAGCCTTTCTCGAAAAAGACGAGGCCGCGCAACGCCTCGAGCCTAAGGGCGCGCATGCCGCATTGGCTGTCGTGAATGCGCCTCCCGCCGGCCAACAGGGACACGATGATCGAGGTGATGCCGTTGCTCAGCCTTCGATGCAGCGGCATGGCGCGGTCTCTTGCCTGACGATTTCCGATGATCACATCGGCGCGGCCGCGCTCCATTTCGCGGATAAAGTCGGGCAACCGCACGGCCGGGTGCTGTCCGTCTCCGTCCATAAAGAGCACCCACTCGAACCCTTGCTTGGCTGCAAAGGCCAAGGCGGTTCGTATGGCGCTGCCTTTACCGCTGTTGGCCTTGTGAACGACAACCCTGGCGCCGCAACGGGAGGCAAGCTCGGCGGTAGCATCCGTAGAACCGTCATCGACGACCAAGATATTTGAGGGCGGATGAAAGGTCCGGATACTGTGCATACACCTTTCGATATGAGCAGCCTCATTAAAGGCGGGCACAGCCACCAAAACGTTCACGGCTGCGCGCGGCGCTGCGCTTTTATTTGATGCGCTTAAAGATGTTGAACCCATGCGGCGTTTCCACGATACCGCTAACCTGATCGATCTGAAGGGCAGCGATAGTGTTCTCGATAAAGGGCGCGAAATCTCCGCGGTTGAAATACCCCAAATCGCCGCCGTTCGGGGCGCTCGGCGCAATGGAACGCGTCTTGGCCAGTTCGCGAAAATCCTTCCCGCCTTTAAGCTCGGCCAAAATTTGCTCTGCTTCGGCGCGTGTTTTCACCAAAATGTGAAGCGCATGAAACTCACCGGCCGCAGCGGCAGGCGCCGTGGTCGTCGTGGAAGGCTTCCAAATCCAGCCGGTCACCTGCACCTTGACCCAATTTTGATCTTCGTACAACACCACCATTTCGGTGCCGTTGACCAAAGTGCCGATCTTTTTGCCTTTGGGTGCATCGCGCAGGTTCTCTTCTGCCACGTTAATATAGAGTTTTCTTGTCTGTGAAAAACCCGCATCGATGGCAGCAGCAATCAACAGCAGCATCACGATTTTCGACCAATGTTTCACGCAATCCTCCGCGTTATTTTTCGAGCGTCTATTCAAGAAACGGCTTGCGACGTTGCCGTGGAGCGGAAATGTAGTAATTTTTCCTTTCTTTTCAGAAGAGTTTTTTCGTGTTAGGAGAAGCGTGCGCACCTCAGTCCGCACCGTCGGAGCCTTCGGGAGAAACGGGAGAACAAGATTCGTCCGCCCGACTTCGGATGAACGCCTGAACTTCTTCCAAAAGCGCATCGACAATTTCGCTTTCCGAAATTTTACGCACCACCGCGCCTTTTCGCAAAAGCAAGGCGCTGCCCTTGCCGCAGGCCACGCCGACATCGGCCTCCCGTGCCTCACCGGGACCGTTGACCACACAGCCCATCACCGCGATCGTCAGCGGCTGCTCTATGCCGGCAAGCCGCCTTTCGACCTCTTCGGCGATCGGTATCAGATCGACTTCGGTGCGGCTGCAGGTGGGACAACTGACGAGATTAATGCCTCTTTTTGTGAGATTCAGCGCCTTGAGAATCTGATAGCCGACGTAAACTTCCTCCACCGGATCGCCGGTCAAAGAGACGCGCAGGGTGTCGCCGATGCCCTCCGCCAACAGCACGCCGAGCCCCACGGCCGACTTGATGGTGCCGGAGCGCACGGTGCCGGCTTCAGTGACTCCAATGTGCAGCGGCACGTCGGTGCGGCTTGCGGCGGCGCGATAGGCGGCAATGGTGGTTACTACGTCGCTCGATTTGAGCGAAAGAACCAAATCTTGCGCGCCGAATTCACGGCACAGCTCCACGTTGCGTAAGGCGCTCCTCACCAGAGCCTCAACCGTCGGCCCGCCCTCCTCTTTCAATATGTCTTTTTCGATCGAACCGGAATTTACTCCCACGCGAATGGGCACACCGGCCGCCGCGGCTTTTTGCACCACCAGGCGCACCTTTTCTCTGCCGCCGATGTTGCCGGGATTGATGCGTATCTTGTCGGCCCCCGCATCGATCGAAGCCAGAGCCAACTCGTAGCGGAAATGAATGTCCGCGGCCAACGGCAGATCGACACGGCGACGTATTTCGGCAAAGGCGCGAACCGACTCTTCATCGGGAACGGCAAGTCGAATCAACTGACAACCCGCTTCCGCCAAACGCTCGATCTGTCTCAACGTCGCATCGACGTCTCGGGTTTTGGTATTGGTCATGGACTGCACGGAAATCGGCGCCCCGCCGCCGATCGGCAGATTTCGCACCATCACCTGTCTGGTTCTAAATGACATCCAACTTCCTTTCGATACGGGCCGTAAGATTCAGCGGCGGCAATTTAGTCATTTATGCCGGCGAATGTCAAGGGATTCAAAAAAAAGCGGGCCTTTTGAGCCCGCTTTCGTGAGGGAGAAGCGCAGTGGAGAAACGCTGTCGGTCGATCTTGCAATCAACCAATCTCTACAACGTATTCGTAGCCCGGCTTGTTCTGCATTTTTTCAGATCGAACGCAAATATTCTTGAGCATGCAGCGAAACACCTTTTCTACTGCGCCCGTCTGCTTTTCGTCGAAATATCGGTAGTTGCTGATGTATTCATCGCCCTCAGGGGCTGCATCATCGATATAAATGAACGCCATAATACGCCTCCTTTAATTTTCGGCAGCTAAAGGAACAACAAAATTGTGAAGGATGTGTAAACCTCGGGTCAATTGTCTGTGAATTGCAGGGAAAAATTTGTTGGAAAAATCCGTGATTGTTTGTTTTTTTCTGCTGAAAAGAATGAACGAGGGCAAGATGGAAATTTGGCAAAAGTTGCTAGAAGGACGAAAAAGCGGTCGAGCGGCGGTGCTGGCCACGGTGGTCGAAGCAAGCGGCTCTGCTCCTCGTGCCGCCGGCGCAAAAATGATCTACTGGGAAGACGGCAAAACCGAGGGCACCATCGGCGGCGGCGCCGTGGAAAGGATTGTCTGCGAACGGTGCCCGCAAGTTCTTCAAGATCGTCGACCCGTTCTTCTGGACTATGAACTGGGCAGCCTGGGAATGATCTGCGGCGGCCGAATGAAAATCTACTTAGAACCGTACTTTGCACAGCCGCCGCTGATCCTGTTCGGAGGGGGACACATTGCGAAGGCTTTGGCGCCGATCGCCGTTTCCATCGGCTTCCGTGTTACGGTGGTCGATGACCGTCCCGAAACGGCTTCTGCAGAACGCTTTCCTGAAGCTGACCGCGTGCTCGCCCTTCCCTACGAGGAAGCGTTGAACGCACTCGACTTTAACGAGGAGACCTATATCGTCATTGCAACCCATCGGCATCAGCATGACCGCGCGGTCTTGGAAGAATGCCTAAAAAAGCCGTTCGCCTACCTTGGAATGATCGGCAGCCGAACCAAAGCTGCCGAGACTCGGCGCGCCCTGCAAGAGATCGGCTTTGCGGAGGAGTTGTTGCGACGCGTTCACTCGCCCATCGGGCTTTCCATCGGTGCGGAAACACCGGAGGAGATTGCCGTTTCGATTGCCGCCGAGCTAATTGCGGCAAAAAGCGGCAGCGATTGTCGCTCTCTTTCGATGACGGTTTTTGATGATTAGCGGTTTGATTCTGGCGGCGGGCGAGTCCCGCCGCATGGGCGAGCTTAAGCCGCTGCTGCACATCGGCGGGCTCTCTTTTCTGCAGCACATCGAGAGGGCGTTGCGTGCGGCCGGTGTTCACACAGTGACGGCGGTCGTAGGCTGCCGCGCCGAGGAGGTCATGACGCAAAGCGGATTCGAAGGGAGATTCGCGGTAAACCGGAATTACGCTTTGGGACAGTTCTCATCGCTGCAGGTCGGCGTTCAGAGCCTGCCGCCCCATACCCGCGGTGCGGTGGTTTGCCTTGTCGATCAGCCTCACGTCCGCAGCGAGTGGATTACGAAATTGATCGAGGCTTTCGAACGGACGGAAGCCTTGATCGTGAGGCCGCGGTGCGGCGAGCGTTTCGGGCATCCCGTTCTCTACTCGGCTCGTCTGTTTCCCCTTCTGCTCAATTTGCCGCCCACCGAAAACGCCAAAACGCTGCACCGTCGCTGCGAAGGTCAAACCGCCGAAGTGGAATTGGATGAGGGCATTCTCTTCGACGCTGACGAGCGCAGCGATCTCGACCGTATCCGCAGCTTGATGGACGACGGCCGTTCAGCCTCGATCCCGAGCGACAAAGCAGGAACGGCCGGCAACGCAGTATCGCGGTAATGCGGCGTCGGCGTCCGGGCCCAGCGGCGAAACGGTCTTGAGGCATTGGTACTGGGCGCTCAAGCGCCGATAACTTCCTTCCGACTCGTCGAACAGGCCGGGGTATCGCGGCCCGACACGCATCAGCATCGGGCAAATTTTCGTCTGATCCATCTTTTTTCCAGCCGGTGTTTACACGTTGCACGAATTCCAATCAGGCGCGACCCGCCATTTCGAGAACCGCCCGTTTGAGCAGGTTCCGCGCCAGCGGTTTTTTATATTCGTTTTTGTCCAGCGGTTCAGCCGCTTCCAATTCGGCTTCGGCAGCTTCCAGAAGCAGTTTTTCCGAAATTTCGCGTCCTTCGAGAATCTTTTCAGCTGCGCGTGCACGCCACGGCTTGGGCGCCACACCGCCGTAAACCAGGCGCACGTCGAAAAGGCGATTGCGCTCTACGCGGGCTGCAACGGCCACGCTGACCATGGCGAAATCGAAGGAATCCCGCTCGCGGAACTTGAGGTAATGGCTGCTCAGCGACTTGGCCTTGGCGGGAATGACGATGCGGCTGACGATTTCGTCCTTGGCCAAAACGTTTTCAGAAAACGGATTCTGTTCGGGCAGGAGGAAAAAATCTTCGACCTTGATCACGCGTTTTTTGCGAAGACCGAGGATATCGACTTGAGCCTCCAGCGCAACGAGCATCGGCGCCGTATCTGAAGGGTGCACGATAAAGCAAGGATTGCCGCCGAGGATGCAATGGTACTTGTTTTCACCATAGATCGCATAGCAGGTATCGCCTCCTTTGCGCAGACAAGGAAAACGCGAACTGCGATAGTACCAGCAGCGCGGTCTCTGACAGAGATTGCCGCCGATCGTGCCCATATTTCTCAGTTGAATGGTGCCCACGGAGCGCACCGCTTCGACAAACCCTCGATACGCCTGTGCCGCCGGCGCGTCGAGAATTTCTCCCAAGGTCACGGCGCTTCCGATCTGCAGCCCGCGGCGATCCTCTTTGATAATCCGCAGCTCGGGCAGCTTTTTCAGATTCACCAGCAGCGACGGCGCCGTGATGCCGTCCTTCATGCGCGCCAGGGCGTCCGTTCCGCCGGCATAGGGCAGCGCTCCTTCGTTTTCGGCAAGCAGCTTGGGAACGGACTTTAGGTCCTGAGGAAACACAACGGCAAACGGTTTCATGGCCGTCCCTCCTTCCGTTCGATAGCCGTCAATACTTTATCGGGGGTAATCGGCAGCTCGGTGATGCGGACGCCCACGGCGTTGTACACGGCATTGGCGATAGCGCCGATGCCGGGAATGGCCGGCGGTTCGCCCAGGCCGATAACGCCGCGCTCCTGCTGGTCGTAAATCGTGACGTCGAATTCCGGCATTTCCATGGCACCCGGGATTTTATAGCCTTCCAAGTTGGCGTTGGGCATAATGCCGGTCTCGGCATCCAGGAGGCGGTTTTCAAAGAGAGCGTAGCCGATTTCGCCGATCATAGCGCCTTTAATCTGGCTTTCTGCGGTCAGTCGATTGACGACCAGACCGCAGTCTTGTACGGCCACCATTTTCACAACCCGAACCTTTCCGGTTTCGCGGTCGACTTCCACTTCGGCGAACTGGGTACCGGCCGTGCCGCTGTCCGAAAGTCCTTCAGCCCACGACTCCATGGCCGATACGGGAACACCGTCCAGCAGCGCGCAGGCTTCCTTCCACGTCCGCGTATCGCCGCCGTCGATCGTGAACTTCTTTTGCGCATATCGTACGCGCTCAGGGGCGACGCCGCGGGCAGCCGCAACGGCCGCAATGAGCTTTTTCTTGGCGCTCTCGGCCGCCCGTTTAACGGCGGGCGCCACGGAAGGAGCGGTGGTACTGCCGCCGCTCGCCGGCGCCCACGGGTAATCGCTCTCACCGATCATCGGCCGAACGTCGGACAGATCGACTTCCAGCTCCTCGGCAGCCACCGCGGCCGTCAGCGTGTAAGTGCCCACGCCGAGGTCTTGGGTGCCGATGCGCACGTCCACGGTACCGTCGGGGTAAATGTTGACGATCGCCGTCGTCCCGCGGCTGCCGCCTCCGCCCCACTCGCCGGAACCGATGCCCAAGCCGCGTACACGCGCGCCTTCAGCGCTGCCGGACGGCCGCCGCTTATGCCATCCGATTCGTTCCGCTGCAATCCGGTATTCGGCGCGGCGCGTGGGGTTGGGATCGTTTTTAAGCCGAAGCTCCAATGGATCGATGCCCAGCGCTTCGGCGAGCTCATCCATGATGGAATCCATGGCAAACGAGGCCTGCGGATGGCCGGGGGCGCGCATCGGTGCGCCGGGGCCTGCGTTGATGAAAACATCCTGCTGGCGGACTTTCCAGTTGGGGAAATAGTAAATATACGGCTGCGGTACGCCAGCGCCGCTTCCCACACCGGCGCTGCCGAAGGCCTCCATTTGAAAGGCGGTAAGCGTGCCGTCCTTTTTCGCTCCGACTTTAATCTTTTGAAATGACGACGGCCGATTTCCCGTGCACAGCATCTCCTCTTCGCGGTCGAGCATGAGCTTGACCGGCGCGCCGGCGATCTTGGCCAGCCGGGCGCAGATGACATTGTAGCTCTTCGGCCCGAACTTGCTGCCGAATCCGCCGCCCATGTAGTGGGTGATCACGTGAATCTTGTTTTCCGGCATCTGCAGGGCAACCGCCAGGCCGCTGCGCACGCCATGAACGCCTTGCGTCGAGTCCCACATGTACAATTCGTCGCCGCGCCACTCGGCTACGCATCCGTGTGCTTCCAGGGTGCTGTGCACCTGAACGTTCATGTGAAAGGTTCGCTCGATAATCACGTCGGCTTCAGCAAATCCTTTTTCGACGTCGCCTTCGCCGTATTCCTCCAGGTCACCCAAATTGTTGTTGCGCCCGCTGAAGACCCGAGGCGCACCTTCACGTCGTGCCTGTTCTTCACTTACCGTAAAAGGAAGCGGCTCATAGTCGACGTGAAAGAGCGCCAGCGCCTCCTGAGCGATCTCCTCGGAAACCGCCGCGACGGCCGCCACCTCATCGCCGACGAAGGTGACTTCGTCCTTGAGCTTGCCGAGAACCGCACGCACACCGGCGAGCGCCTCGACCTTGGAGCCGTCCACTCCCAGCACGCGCGCGTGCGGATAAGGGCTGCGAAGTATCTTGGCGTACAGCATCCCCGGTCGTTGAATGTCGTAGGTATATTTCGCGCGCCCCGTCACTTTATCGGGCCCGTCTACGCGAGGTACCGCTTTGCCGAGATACCGCGCTTCTTCCAGACGTTTCCACCCTGCCATCTTATCCCTCCTTTCTCATGCGTTCGGCCGCTTCGGCGATCGCTTTAAAGACGTGCGGATAAGTTCCGCAGCGGCACAAGTTGCCGGAAACCGCCAGGCGAATTTCTTCCAATGAGGGCGCAGGATTGCGGCGCAGCAAAGCCGCTCCGGACATGATGAACCCCGGTGTACAAAAGCCGCATTGGAGGGCGTCGTTCTCGACGAAGGTCTGTTGCAGCGGATGAAGTTGATCGCCGTTCGCCAGCCCTTCAATGGTCTCAATTTCCGCACCGTCGGCGTCAAGGGCCAGCAGGCTGCAGGCAAGAACGGTTCGGCCGTTGAGAATCACGGTACAAGCGCCGCACTCTCCTTTGTTGCACACGCGTTTGCTGCCGGTAAGGCCGAGCTGTTCCCGCAGTAGGTCAAGAAGGGTGGTGCGCGGATCGCATGTCACCTTGTGTTCGGTGCCGTTGACGACCAGCGAAACGGTCACCTCGTCGGGGCCGACAACGCGGCCGTATGCCGCCGCACGCAACGGCCTTAAACCGCTGAGCGCGGCTGCTCCGACCAAGCCGCCGCCTATGCCCTTGATGAAACCACGACGGGTAAGATTGCCGCCTGCATTTTCATTTTTCATAAGCAGCCTCTCCCTGCTTTCATCCTTGCCGATGCCGTTTCGAGCCAAAAACAAATGATCCCGCCTATTCGGTACGGGATCATCATTCTTTGCTCAAATTCCGTTATAAAATAGAACTCTTGCTCAAGATTGCAAGAAAAGATTTTAGGCTTAATTCGGCAACCGCCTCAAGCGGACCTTCGTCGAAAGAGGCGCGGCCTTGAGCGTTCCGCAGCGGGGGCGGCCGAGATCAGCCTGGCCGCCCATTCGGTATCCGGCTTGCTTTCCAGGTACATTTTGAAAGCCATGGTAAGCGGCACCGAGAGCAGCATGCCGATGGGCCCCAGGACCCATCCCCAGAAAATGACGCTCATGAAGACAACGAAAGGCGAGAGGTTCAACCCTTTGCCCATAATTTTGGGTTCGAGGAAATTGCCGATCACATTGTTGACCGCCAAATAAACGAACGATACTTCCAAAAAGGGCAGCCAGCCCATCTGGAAGAGCGATAAAATCATCGGCGGAATGGCCGCAAGGATAGAACCGACATTGGGTATAAAGTTGAGCAGAAATGCAAGCAATCCCCACAACAACGCAAAGTCCACTCCGATGACCATCATAAAAACACCGATTAAAAGACCGGTCGCCAAACTGATCACGGTCTTCAAATAGAGATAGCGCTGCATGCCGAGGACAAAATTATCGATGTCTTTCAGTAAACGGGAGTCGGCGCCCCAAATCTCTTTGATTTTCAGCGGCACGCTGTAAGCTTCGAGCAGCATAAAAATGACCATCATCATGATGAGCACCGAGTCGCTCAGCATGCCGGTGAAGGACTTGAGGAGAGCGCCGAACAAATTCATAATGGCCGCAGGGTCGAATATGTTTTTCATATTTTCGGACGCCGTTTTTATGCCCAGCTCATTCAGAAAGGCCATGATATTGTCCGACATGTTCTGCAGATTTTCCTGGTAGATCGGCAGGCTGTTGCTGAAATCCGCCACGGCGGAGGCAAATACGGCCGTCAAGCCGGCGCCGATGATGACGATGATCAGAAAAACAATGACCAGTGAGACGCTTTGCGGCACCCCGAGCCGGTTCAGACGGAAAAAGAGGGGGCTGAAGATGAAGGCGACCAGCAGCGCCAACAGAAAGCGGATGATGATGACGTCAGCGGCCTTCATCCCGGCAATTACAATGACGGCGGCCGCCATCAACAGCAGGACGTTCGCAGTTTGTTTGGTTTCCATAATCAACCCTTCGAAAAATCGGCAGAATATACGCAAAAGAGAAATGGAATCCAAGGCGCCTGTTCTGCAGCCTCTTTGCGATTGGTTTTCTCAAGGAAAATCGATATACTACTGACGAAGCTTTGCTGCCGTATCGTTTGAACCTTTCAAGTTTGAAGGACGCCATGAGCAGAGTCATCATCGGCATTCACGGACTGGCCAACAAGGCCGAGCGGAACGTGCTGCGCATTTGGTGGGAACTGGCGATCACTTACGGCATGGAGGCCGCGGGCCTCAGGCCGCCTTTATTCGAATTCGAAATGATCTATTGGGCGGATCTGCTCTATCCTCAGCCCCTCGATCCTCTCATCGAAGATGAAGAGCACCCTCTGTTCCTCTCCCACCCTTTCAAGAAGGTAACGCCCATCGCCGCCTCTGAACATGACGAACGCCGACGACGGCTTTTGGATCAACTTGAGCGCTTCGTGGAAAAGATGCTGCAGAAGGAGAGCTTTTATAACCGCTTCGAGCGCTTGGCGGAAAAATTCGTCGAAAAGCGATTCCAGGATCTGCATCTGTATCTCACCGGCGCCTACGGTTACGGCGAGGCGGCGGAGGGGCCGGTGCGCGAGGTCATCGCCGAGCGCTTCATCCGGATGCTGCAACGCCATCGTCGGGATTCGATCTGCCTTGTTGCACATTCCATGGGGTCGATCATCGCCTACGACATGCTGTACCACCATCCCGAGCTGCCGGCGATCGACCTGCTGATCACCATCGGTTCGCCGTTGGCGCAACCGCTGTTAATGGCCAAGTTGACCGACGTCAACCCGGTCTTTGAAAAGATCAAAACCCCCGATGCCGTGAAACGATGGGTGAATTTTTCCGACCTTTACGATCTCGTGGCCGTCAACTACAATCTCAGAGACGATTATGCGCCCAACGCCGCCGGGGTGCTTCCCGAAGATTTCATTGTTCACAATACCTACACCTGGGAAGGAGAACCGAACCCGCACCATTCGTTCGGGTACCTGCAGACACCCGAATGCGGCCGTGTGCTTTACGAGTTTCTAACCGCCGGCCGCAGTCGCTGGGCCGTGCGCTTGTCTCAGGAAGCCCGCAGCCTTCGCGAGCTCTTTTTCCGCACTACGGAGAAGATGCTTGCCGCGGCGCCGACGCGCGCGGAAAACAAGCCGGCGCCTAACGACAAACCCTTTCACCTCCGCAGGCACGATCGAGCCGGCGAAAGCAGGCTTAATTCTTGAGCTCCAAAACGACCGTCGGATCGAAGGCATACCGTCCGAAGCGCTCGCCGTAAACGGCCAGCCCGCCGGGCAGGGTGTCGTCCACCTGCAGACGCAGACGCAGCACCCCTTCGGCGGCTGCGCGGCGCAACGCCGAAGCCGGCAGGGTTACGGCAAGCCTTTGACCGTACGATCCGGCCTCGTGCAGCGTACCGTCCTGCGGCTGGGAAAACCACGACAAAATTCCGCGCGAGTCGGCGGGATCGTCCTCGAGATCGAAAACGCCGGCCGGTTCGTCGTTGACGAACACGCGCACGGCCGACGGCGTCCGCCGTTCATCGGTCATGGGATAGGCGTTCGGGTTTGCGCTCGGATCGTGAGCGCCGCCGCCGCGCATATAGTCGCCCTCGATTGAGGCATTCTGACGATCTTTGCCGAAAAGTTGCTTTGCAGAGACTTCGGCGTAAAAGGCGGCGCTGTTCACCTTTTCCAGCGAAACCTCGGAAGGCCATGGGAACTGATACTCGAACCAACCGCAGCCCGCGCCGTTGACCTTCAGGCCGTTCAACACCTGCCACTGCTTCAACGACCACTGGGCATCGCTGAAGGAAGCCGGCGACGCACGCAGAATCCATTGCCGTCTTCCGTCTTCTCGTCTTTCTTCCGCTCGCGGCGCTTCGCCGTCACCGACGACGAACGACGTAAAATTGCGCTGCAGCACGCGCCCCGAGCCGCTTCTAAGCGTCAAGCCGAGCACCGCAACGCAGCGGACGTTCGGCATCTCCACCAGCAACGGATCGAGTTCTTTGCTCAACCACGGGCGATAAAGCACGATCATTTCCTGTCGAGAAAATGAGCGCCGTTCCCCCAGATCATCCCAGCCGTAGAGCTCGGCAACCAGGGTGAGCGAATCCCCGACCGGCTGGTCGGTCATAAATGAGGCGTACAACGGCACAGCCACCGTTTCGCCCGGTTCCGCCGGTCGACAGATATCCTGGCCGGTCGAAATGTAGAACGGCGAATGCAGGTCGGTGAGGCTCATGCCCGGCATCAGCTCTTCAAAACCGGTGAACTTGGCCGAGCGGTCGTAACGATAGTAGCCGTTCCACTCATTGATGACGTCGTGGTGCTCGGTGTAGAGCCAGCCGCAGATTTTCGGGAAACGGCGGAACTCGTTGATCATGCGGTGATAATCCCATGACCAATCGACATCGCCGGTGCTGCCTTTGTAGCCCCACACATTGCCGCATTCGCTGTTGAGATTCGGCTGATTCCGCTGTCGCTTCCCTTTGACGAAATTCCATCGTGAGTTGCGGAACGTTTTGGCGCTGACGTCGGCGAGAAAATCGCGCCACGCATAGCCCGGCAGATAAGCATGCCAACTGTTGATATCGGTATCGACATGGTCATAGTTGCAGGGCGAATTGTCTTCCACAAGGCGCGTTGGATCGAGCCGCTTGGCATAGCGATACATTTCCTCCACCCAATCCTGCGTCTCCTTGCGGTAGCTTCGCTCGCCGCCTTTGCCGGTGAAAAGTCCCCACGTCTCGTTGAACAGCACCCAACTGAAGATGGAAGGATGATTGAAATCGCGCTCCACCATGCCTTCGAGAGCGTTCAGGAATTCTCTCCGCATGTTTTCGTCAGGCTCGCCCCAACTGTTGGGCACATCGGCCATAATCAAAAAGCCCAAGCGGTCAGCCCAATACAGCTTGCGCGGAATCTCGATCTTTACATGAACCCGTTGGCCGTTGAGCCCAAGGCGCCGAGAACGAAGAATCTCGTCCCGCATGAATTCATCGCTGGGGAAGGTATAGTATCCCTGCGGATGATAAGCCTGATCGAGCGTCAACTGAAGGTAAACCGGCTTGTTGTTGAGGGCGATGTAAGTAAAGTCCTTGCCTGGGAAAGGCACCACGCTGATCTTTCGCATGCCGAAATAGGTTGCCACGCGGTCGACCTGATCGCCGACGCTGAGCACGGCATCGACCTCATAAAGGAAGGGGTCCTCCAGAGACCACAAGTGCGCGTCGGTGAGAGAAAAAGTAAACTCGACTTCCTTCGATCCGGCAGAAAAAAATCGCCGTTCCGGCTGTCGGTCCGCATTCTTGAACTGAATCTCCAAAAAGCCGTCGATGTCCGTCTTTTCGCTGAAGGAGGCGCGCAGCGTAACGGTCCCGCGGTCAATGTCGGGCAAAAAATGCACCTTTCGCAAAAAGACCATCGGCCGCGCCTCAAGGTAGACCGTCTGCCAAATGCCGCGGGCGTTGCCGTAGCCTTGTTTCCCGAAAAGCTGAAAGTCCCGTGCGGCATCGTCGACGCGGAGGGTGAGGGTCTGCTCCGTACCCCATTTCACCAGGCGGGTCAGTTCGAACTCGAAGGGCGTATAGCCGCCCTCATGGCGGCCGAGCATGAGGCCGTCCAGCCAACCGGTGGTTTCCCAGTCGCAGGCGCCGACCACCAGAAAGATCCGCTTCCCCATCCAATCAGGGGGAACGGTGATCATTCGACGATACCAGCCGATGTCCGCTTCGTCCTTTACCTGCGACAAGGGCGAACCCCAAGGGAAGGGAACCAAGATCGTTTCGGCGAAGGGTTTATCGGCGGCAAACCACGACTCTTCAACGCCCTTGTTTTGAGCGTCGAACTCGAACTGCCATTCTCCGTTGAGGTTCAGCCACAGGCTGCGCATGAAATCGGGCCTTGGGTGTTCCGGCAGAGGAACGGCGGCAAAACCGGCGACGGTAATCAAGAGAAAAAAGCTTACGAGGCGACAAAGCTTCATCGTGAACTCCTTTGAAAGGTTGTCCTGTTCGCTCAAAGCGAACGGATGCTTCAACTTATTTAGATCATCGAGCGCCTTCGAGCTCGGCGCTTTTTTGGGAGCGCATCAGCATCTTGATCAGCGAAGCGGCAAAGGCTGCAGCTAAAGCCAGAAGCAGCAAAGAAACGAAAGCCGGAACATAGGTTCCGCTGCGCAGGCTCTCGAACGACAACTGAACCAAGCCGCTCATGGTGACTGTGAACATGAAAAGCATCGGGACAAGAAGAACATGATGAACCTTTCCGCTTTTCTTCAGCCAGACGAACAGCGTCATCAGCGTCAGGGCGGCGATGAGCTGATTGGCGCAGCCGAACACCGGCCATATTTTCTGCCACGGCGCAAAGGCCGCCGTTCCGCCCAGTGCAACGGTTACCCCTGTTGCCCGCCATGGCGACCGCAGCAGCGTGACCGCCCGCTCGGCTGCGGCGGCGCGAGAGTCGCCCGCCATCTCCTGAACGATGCTGCGCGCCACCCGCGCCACCGAGTCGAGGCTGGTGAGCGCAAAGGAAGAAATGGCCAGCACCACGAACGACGAGCTGTAGGCCGAGGGGACGCCGAACTTGGCCGCCAGATTTGCCAGTCCTGTGGAAAAGATGGCGATCGGGCCGCCGTTGCGGTAAAGTTCGCTGAAACGATCTTGAGTCAAGGAAGCGGCGGTCAGCAGAGCGATCACTGCCAGCAGGCTTTCCACCAGCATCCCTCCCATCGCCACCGCTCGGATGTCCCTTTCTTTATCGACCTGTTTGGAGGTCGTCGTAGAAGCGAACATGGCGTGATAGCCTGAAACGGCGCCGCAAGCCACCATCACAAAGAGCAGCGGAAAAAGGGTCATGTTTTCAACGCGAAAGGCAGTGAAAGGCGCCATTTCCACAACAGGATTGACGATCAACAGGCTTAAGGCAGCCGAGAGGATCAGGGCGAAGAGGAGAAAGGAATTGAGATAATCCCGCGGCTGCAGAAGCACCCACACGGGCGTAACCGAGGCGACGGCGATATAGAAAAGGATGATCGTCATCCACATCGATTTGCTCATGACCAGGGGGAAAAAGACGCCGAAGACGATGCCGCCGATCATCAGCGCCAGGAAGACGAGCGTGACCGTCGTCAGCGAAAATGGAAGCCGGCGGCGTGCTTCGCCGAAGGCGACGGCGAGACCGATAAAGAGCACCGAAGCCGTGCCGGCCGAGGGCATGGCGACAAAAGAATCGGCCACGATGCTGGTAAAGGCGGCGATGACCAGCAGCGAGGTCAGGAGCACGAACCAGGAAAAGAGGCGGCGATTCCCTGCGCCGATATGCTCGTCGATGACCGTGCTGAGCGGTTTTGCCCGATGGCGGATGGAAGCGAACAGCGAGCCGAAATCGTGCACCGATCCGATGAAAATACCGGCGACGACGATCCACAACAGGACGGGCACCCATCCGAACACCGAAGCGGCGATAGGCCCGACGATGGGCGCTGCCCCGGCGATGGAGGCAAAGTGATGTCCAAAGACTACCGGCAGAGGGGTCGGCACGTAATCGAGGTCGTCGCGCAGGGTGTGCGCCGGCGTTTTCGTCTGAAAATCGATTCCCCATTTTCGCTCGAGCCACCCTCCGTAGGCACGGTAAGCGACGGCAAAGAGCAAAACAACTGCGGCAATGATCAGGGCCGTCATTCTTCTTTCCTTTCCACGAGTCTCATTTCAGTCATCTTCAGCTAACTGCCTCCGAATTGCTTCCAAGAAGTAAACGTTTCAGGCGACCTTTGTGAGGTCAAGCTGCCGCAAAAACCTTGAGGTCGAAAGCCTTCAACCGAATGTCGATTAAACTCGCCTCGACGACTCTGCCGTCGGGAAGGCATTCGAAAAGGCGGCCCTTCACAAGAGGGCGGGCGGAGAAAAGCAGCTCTTGGCCGCCTTCGTTGAAGAGCATGTAGAAATCGATGCCGGCTTTCCTCACATGGCGGACGCGCACGTCCGGTTGCGCCGGATCGAGCGGCAGGTCGGCTTGTACTCTGCGAACCACCTCCGCAAGCAGCCTTTGCTCATCATCGTCGGGGGAAAAGCGCAGCAGCCTGCCGTATTCGACCAGTCGGCTCAGCGGCACGGCTGCGTCCTCGGGCGGCTCCATTTCAACGATGAGCAGCTCGTAAAACATGTCCGCCAGGCGAATGCCCTGCGGCGTTATCTCGGCGTCTTCGATCAGGTGCCTCGCTTCCAAATAGTTAAAGTCGATTTGGTGTTGAAACAGGGCTTTGGCGGCCCGCCAGGGCAGATGGTCGCTCAATCCCATTACGGCGACTTTGCAAACGTGCGTCGAGTCAGTGTTGAGGCTGCACAAGCGCCGGGTAAAGTCGGCGAACGGTTTGTACTCGTCCCACCAGGGGCTGTTCGGTCCTACGTCCGGCGGCCGTTCGTAGATGCGCGGCCCGCGGATGGAATAGTAAAAGGCGTGCGGGATAAGCAGGTTGCAGCCGCGCACCAGCAGCCACCAGGCGAGCCGTTTCATTTCATCGAAAGTAAGCTCATGGCCGTAGGCGCCGCAGAATTCGTTGGCGTTGCGTCGTCGCTTCGAATGAATCATGGCCGAAGAGGCGCATTTGGCCAGTGTCGAAGCCGGCCCTTCGAGGGCGCTTGGTTTGCCCGGCTCGATCTGCCGCCAAACGATGTCTTGTCCCGGTATGTGAAACCAACGCAGATGTCCGATGTCGTCGGGGTCAGCCGGATGGCCGGTCAGTTCGATGCCGTGCTCATCGCACCATTTCGAGATCGGGCGATAGAACGTTTCGTTGAGCTTATTCTTTAGGGCGCGCCTCCAGCGGGACCGCACGATTTCGGCGTCGGGCTCGTCGTCGTACCATAGCGCCGCAAGCTGCTCCGGAAGCTCCTTCCACTGGGGCGAAAGCTCGCTCACCCATTGCGCATTTCCGGGCACGGCACCGGGTTCGGGATTCTTGCCGAAGAAGGAAGGCTCATCGGTGAAAATCGCCTTGATGGTTTTTCCGAAATAGGCTCCGAACTCTTCAAAATATCGCTGATACACCAGCCTGATAAAACAATCGACGGCTTCCGGATTGAGAATGTCCGCCAGCAGCGGCATCTCTTCAGCAGGCGCCCCTTTTTCACGCGATGGTTCCTCTTCAAGATAATGCAGACCTCGGATGAGCGAATACCCCGGGCTTATGAAGCGATCGACGACGGCGATCCGATGGCCGTTCGAACGGCGACGCACTTGAGCGACGAATTGCTGCCCCTCGCGCAGCCGCAGCCGGCGATTCTCGTCGATGAAAAAGCCATTGATGACGCCGGGCTCGGCCTCATCCAAATCCACGGCGAACAAACCGTGCGGTCGGAAGGCCGGGTTTTCTTCAACCACCTGTCCTCCCGACGAACCACTCGGATACATGCCTTCATCGTAAAGAATCACGAACATGTCGTTTCGCGCCGCCTCTCGAATCGCAAAATGCATCATGCCCAGCAGGCGTTCGCTCATCCAGCCGAGGCTTCCCGGCAACCCTACGCGGGGATGAATGACAAAGCCGTACACGCCGTGTCGGTGAAAATCGGCCATTTGCCGTGCGATCTCGGCCTCCGAGAGCTCGTCGTTCCAAAACCAAAACGGGGCTTGCGAAAACTCGCGCGTCGGACAAGCCCACAGCGACTGCACCGCTTTTGAACCGCGATCGAGCGGCATCGCCGAAAGCCATGACGGTGCGGCAGCAGCCGCGCCCGCGATTTGAATGAAGGTACGTCGAGAATAATCCATATCGATCTCACAAAGAAACGCGGGGTCACCGGCCGATTCGTTAAGCGACGCTTTATCCCTCACGGAGCGCTGTTGCGGCTTTACAAGAAAGAAGTATGTCCTGCAAAGCACGTTTTCCGTCCGGACGGCCGTGCCGGCCGATGCGGACGCCGAATTCTATTGCCGACAGTTGTACAGGACATCGCCTCCCCACCCTTCAGGTCCACGCCAATTTTCATCGATAGGCGTGACGACCGAGTATTTCAATGAGCGCCGGGGGGCTTGCCTGCAAGTCGTCGTTGCACCGGCGGTCGGCGAAACGTCGGCCTGCCGAATTCACCGCAGCAGGCTCATTTTACGGGTCGAAGAACCGTCGATGGAACAGAGTCGGCAAAGGTACAAGCCGGACGGGCAGGGGCGGCCGCTTTCGTCGAGACCGTTCCAATTCAAGAAGTGCCTGCCGGCCGCTTCGACGGCCGCACGGCGAAAGACGCGTTTGCCGAGAATGTCGAAAATCTCCAGCTCAACCGGACCGTTGTTGTTCAGCTCATAAACAATGGTGGTCGATGCGTTGAAGGGATTGGGATAGTTGGTAAAAAGCGAGAAAGCCGCCGGCTCGTACGCCGCCTCCACGCCGGTCCATTGTTTGTCGATGACCTTTACACCGTCCAAATAAAAGGTGGTGGTATTGCCGCCGAGCACGAATTTGAACATCAGGTTGTCGTCGTCCACGCCGGCGTCGAAGGTGTAAGGGCCGTAAAGGTCGAGCTGGTCCACGGTGACCTTTTTGCTGTAAAGCTGCGAATAGTCGCCGTAGTTCTTGTTGATGTCGACGTAAATATCTTTCGGCGCGTCCGCCTGGGCCCAGAACGTGATTTCGTAGCTGTGCCCGGCTTTGATTTTGAACGGCTGCATCAACTGAATCGCCCAGAACTGGTCGCCCTGATTTTCGATTTCCACTATAACGCCGGGAAGGTCGTTGGTGAGCGACAGGTCCGGCACCACTGTCACCTTGGAGTGGGCGTTGACATAGTTGTCCAAAAACCAAGGAGTGAGCCCGCAGTTAAAGTCGCCGTTGATGATGACGTTGCCGGGTTCGATGTTGCCCACATAGATGTAGTACGGCTCGGTGGTTGCCGAAGAGCCGTCTTGGGCGACTCCGCGCGCATAGATCTCGTACATTCCCTCGCGTGCCGAAGGGATCACCGTTTCGTACGGTGCTTTGGTCACGGTTTTGAACCGACTGCCGTTGACGTAAAACTCGACCTGCTTCACACTGCCGGTCGCCGTCACCTCTGCCGCTAAAAGAACGTCCTGACAGAGCGGATAGCGGCCGTTTTTGACCGGGCTTGCCATTCGCACCGTAATACTTTGGCCGGCGGCGACCCCGGCCAAAGCGATGATGAGCAGTGTAATGGGTTGTATTGCAGCCTTTCTCATCTCTTCTTCCTCCCGCGTCGGGTTAATATGTTTCGATGATGGGGTTGACAATCAGAGCCGAAACATTAGCCGCTAAGAGCAATGTTACAAAATAATTCACTGCCCGTCAATACTTTTCCCGAGACAAGCAAAAGAGATTGCATTATTGTCCCTGCTTTCGTAAAATGCTGCCGACATTCTGTCGTTGTTCGCCTTTTTCAAATTCGTCGGAATAGGAGCTCCTATGAGTAAATCCTTCAAGCGTTTTTGCAAAACGCTGACGCTGCGCGACGATCCCGAGCTGATCGCCGCTTACCGGGCGGCACACGCCATGGGCGCCGTATGGCCCGAAATCGAAGAGGGGATGAAGGCGGTCGGCATTTTGGACATGGAAATCTATATCGACGGCAACCGGCTGTTCATGATCATGGAGACCGTGCCGGATTTCGATCACGAAAAGGCCATGGCTGCGCTGGCCGCCGTGCCCAAACAGGCCGAGTGGGAAGCCTATGTTTCGCGCTTTCAGAACACAACAGCCGAGGCCTCAGCCGACGAAAAATGGCGGCTTTTGGAGCGAATCTACGAGTTGGGACAAACCAAGGAGTTTTTACCTCAGCAAGGTTATCTAAAGGAACGCTGACCTTCAAACAAAAGGACTGACCATGGAAGCTGCCGCACCTGCTCTCGCCGTTCGCAAAAAAGTTATTCCCGCTGAATACCTCTACCCTTTTGCTCTGGTGACCACGCTGTTCGCTCTCTGGGGTTTTGCCAACGACATCACGAATCCGATGGTGGCCGCTTTTAAGCAGATCATGCTCATCAGCTATTTCGAAAGCTCGCTGGTGCAGTTTGCCTTTTACGGCGGCTATTGCGTGATGGCGATTCCTGCGGCGTTGTTCATCAAACGCTATACCTACAAAAGCGGTATTCTCGTCGGGTTGGGCCTCTATTCTTTGGGAGCCCTGCTGTTCATCCCCTCCAGCTTGGCGCTCTCCTTTGCCGCTTTTCTTTTTTCCTATTTCGTGCTCACCTGCGGTCTCTCCTTCTTAGAAACGTCCGCCAATCCCTATATCCTTTCCATGGGGCCGGAGGAAAACGCCACCCGTCGCCTCAATTTTGCTCAAGCGTTCAACCCCATCGGTTCGCTCACCGGCATGATGGTGGCGAAAGAATTCATCCTCAAGCGGTTGGACAAAACGAGCGAAGAAGCGCGTCGGTTGCTGGTGCAGAGTGATCCGGAAGCTTTCCGTGCCCTGCAGGTGCACGACCTGCGCGTTCTGCGCGGCCCCTATGTGGCCATAGGCGTGATCGTGGCCGTTTTCTTTGTCATTTTCTGGCTGTCGAAACTGCCCCGCAGCAAGGACGAGGCGTCGAATGCACTCGACGTCCGAGGGACGCTTCGTCGTCTGTGGGCCAACAAAAAGTACGTCGAGGGCGTGATCGCGCAAACGTTTTACGTCGGCGCTCAAATCATGTGTTGGACGTTTATCATCCAATACGGCATGAACGAACTGGGCATGGCCAAAGAGACCGCGCAAGGATACAACATGATCGCCATGGGCATCTTTTGCAGCAGCCGCTTCATCTGCACCTACTTGCTCAAGTTCGTGGGCCCGGGACAGCTTCTCATGTGGCTGGCGCTCGGAGGGTTTTCGTTCATTCTGGGCACCATCTTTTTGAAAGGGATGATCGGCCTCTACTGTCTCATCGCCGTTTCGGCATGCATGTCGCTGATGTTCCCCACCATCTACGGCATTGCGCTCAAAGGGTTGGGCGAAGACGCCAAACTGGGCGCGGCCGGTTTGATCATGGCCATCGGCGGCGGCTCGATCATGCCGCCGCTGCAGGGCGCCATTATGGACATGAACCCCTTCGACCTCGGCTTTACAACGCTTTCGAGCACGCGGGCGTCGTTCGTTTTACCGCTGATCTGTTTTGCGATCATTGCCGCTTTCGGCCTGCGCACGTGGCGGGTTTACAATCATCGTTATTGAGCGCGGGACAACAAGTTCCAGGGCAACTAAAAAGCCCCGCGGTTGATAACTGCGGGGCTTTTCCGTTTTAGTGATCAGTGTCTTAGCGCAGCAATGTCATTTTGCGATGGGCGACGAAATTTCCCGCCTTAAAGACCGCCATGTACACGCCGCTGGGCACTTCGGCGCCGGCGTCGCTGCGGCCGTTCCATTGCACCGTGCGGGTGCCCGCAGGAACGATGCCCGAAACCAGGGTGCTGATCGCCTTACCGCTGAGGTCATAGACGATCAGTGAAGCCTCTTGGTCTGTCGGTAGGCTGAAGGTAATGTTGGTGCTCGGGTTGAAGGGGTTGGGGTAGTTTTGCTCCAGGCAGAAGCTCAGCGGTGCGAGGCCGACGGGAGCGGAAGAGGCCGTTCTCACCTGCACCGGGCCGTACCAACTGCTGCCGCCGTTCAAGTTGACGGCCTCCAGTTTGTACCAATAGGCCCCCGATTGTTCCGGTACATCGACGAAACGATAATCGCTGCTCGTTTGTGCGGCGAGGACGAGTTCGCCGTTGATCCGCACGTATTCGCCGTTTTCTGCAGAGCTGCGATAAAGGTTGTAGCCCGCCAGGCTCTGCTCGAATTCGCTTCTCCACAGCAACGCCACCGATTCACCCTGAGCTTGAGCAGAAAAACCGCTCAATTCTACGACGATCGGATCCTCGAGAAGTTCAAAAAGAGAGAGACGCCAATCCTGATCGCCAACCGAGGTCATGATTACCCGGATAACCTTTATGGACCTCAGCATGTCGCGGCCCGCGGGCTTTAAGTCGAAATCATAATTGGTATTTGTAACGAACCCTGGGAGCGTTTGAACGGGCGTCGTATAGCTGTTTGTGCCGTCGCTAATATAGACGGAGAGTTCCAGCCCCGGCCAGTCTACTGAACGCACGCGAATTCTAAGGGTGGCATTATTAGTCAAATCCACGCCGGAGCCGCCGCCCAGACCGCTGCCGCTGCCGTTGTAAGTTAACGTGGCCGGTGCATGCCCCACATTTTGTCCAAAGGAAATCCACTTGTCGGCCGTACTGACCTGAACCGTACCCTGCCCGGTCGAGCCAACCCAATCGCCATAGTCCGCATCGCGGTACTGCCCCAAAGTACCGCTTCCGCCGTCATCGTCTGTGACGGTCACATGGCGGTTTGAGGGGTCGATCCTTTTTTCCGTTATCAGATCGGACGAAGCCGAAAAATCGTCGACTGTAATGACCGCCGCAAGAGACGATGCGGACAGCACCAGCATCACCGACACCGCAATAATAATACAAAGCTGCTTCATAGAGCCTCCTTTTACAATTAATTGGTTTAGTGTTTGTAGGGGCGGGTTGCTGTTACTCAGTCACATCAGTGCAAAATGGTCCGCGGCTGCCCTCGTACTTTCCACCTTGTTATAAGGTAGGGACAATTTTTCACAATGTCAAGCCTTTTTTACAAATATAAATTTTTCTGTTTTTCATTTCACCAGCATCAGCCTTTTCGTCGTCGTCGTGGTGCCGGCATGGAGTTTACAGATATAAATTCCCGAGGCCAGGCCGTCCGCACGGAGAATGACCTGATGCCGGCCGGCGGCGCACTCTCCGCGGAACAGCTCGACAACCGCTTCGCCGCGTAGGTTGTAGAGGTCAAGGGTAACCGTTCCGGGCTGCGCAAGCGAAAATTCGATGATCGTCGAGCCATTGAAGGGGTTGGGGACGTTCTGCACCAATTCCATTGCTGTCGGCAGCGCGGCAACGCCGCTCACATCCGAAGACGCTCGAAATGCCTCCATCCCTTCATCCAGCCAATCGAGGCGATCCAACAAGTAGATGAGCAGATTGTCAAAGGCTTCATCGTAGGAATCGTAGACCGCTTTGCTCGGTTCAACCGCCCGGTCCATAATCATCCAGCGCTCAAAGTTGAGCACCTGGTCGTTCTTTACCGCCTGATAGAGCGAGTCGGCGACATCAAAGACGGCGTCCTCGCTAAAGACGTCGGCGCGCAGTTTCGTCCAGCGGCGATAGAGCGCATCGGTAAAGCGGCGGTCGTTCCGCAACGTCCGCCACCAGAAGGGCACCGGCAAAGAGTCTTCGCGCGCCTCCTTCAGCAAAATATCAAGCTGGAAACCCTCCACCCTTTCGCCGCTATAGAGCGGCGAAGCGCCGAAAAGGCCGCCCTCCTCAACTAAAAGCTCTATGCGAAACGCTCCGTTGCGGTCGTCACGGTCTTTGAACAACAGCGTCCGATCCCGGTAGCCGTGGACGTTGCGACTGATTTCGTTCAGAAGAAAGTAATCGACAAACGAATCGAGGTCGATCATCTCCAGGTAGGCAGCATTTCCTTCATGGGCGGCGGTCTCGAAGGCCTTTATCGTGTCGCGAATGTACTGCATTTGAGTCGTCGTGATCCGCTCGACGGGCGGGGTATCAAAAAGGTAATGGACGCGGTAAGGTGCGTTTTCAAAAGGGAAAAAATCGGAGTCGAACCCGGCCGCCTTCCGACGGTGATCAAGGCGCAGCAGATAGCCGCCGGTAAGTTCGAGGCCGTTTTCGGCCTCAGGGCTCAAGACGGCAACGTCGATTCGGTTGCGATGAACGTTCCGCTCTTCGAGCAGCAGATAGATTCCGCGGTAATCTTGATCGATGAAAAGATGGCACAGCCGTCCGCGCGCCCCACGACCCATTCTGCGCGCAAAGGTGCTCAACAGTGCGCTTCTAACCAGCGTCTTGTCGCTGAAGGGCGCCGACAGCCGCCAGCGGTCTCCTTCGGGGAGGCCCAGAAGCGGAGCGTCGATCGGCCGGCCGTTGCGCAAAAGGGTGAAGCGATAGGACGCCTTTTCATAGCAATACAGGGGTTCGTCCGCTTCAAGGCGCGCTTCGTCCGAAAAGGCGGGCGCTGATGTGAGGCGGTTGTTGCCGCCCTGATCGATGACGCTGAGCGCCGAGGTTTCCCCCTGGCGGTTGATCACAATGATCGGCAGATCGGACACAAAGTTGTTGCGGTAATTCTTTCCGGCGATCAGTTTGAACTGGAGCAGAAAATCGGGACTGTCTCCGGAAACGTTGAGCGCATGAAACGCCAGCACGTTGGCGCCGCTTTTCAGCTTGGCGACGTGCTGTGAGACGTCGAACGCCTCCAGGCGCTGCGCTTCGTGCGGTTGCGAGGCGGCGGCACGGCGGTGCAGGTTGAGGGGCGCGTTCGCAGCGGCGATCGGTTCGCCGTTCAAATAGGCTACGAAACCGTCGTCATAGCGCACCAGCAGCGTCATGCGGTCGAGCTCGCGTCGGACGGCGGAATCCAGGTTGAACAGCGCCCGCACATAGCAGCTCGTTTGCCCGCCCATTTCGCCGCCGAGGTTCAAAGAAATAAAAGGCGCATAGTCGCCGGCGCGATCGAAACCGATGCCTCCTGGGCCTCCGTTGCAGGTCAGCCATTCGGAATCATCGAAAGAGGGCGCGGAACGCCACTCGTCCTCAACATCTGATCGAGGAACCAGGACCCGCTTTTCGGCGTCCTGCGGAACCAGGACCACGTGCAGCGGCGCCGCGGGCGTGCTTTTCAGCAACCCGACGAAAAGCAAAGCAAGGACGAAGCGGCTGCGATGCAGCGCGTTTTGAACAGCAAAAGTCAAAGACAGCATGAAAAGCTCCTATCATGATTCAAGGGTACACGGCTTTGCGGCCGCCGCTCTCAAAACGAGTATGGGTCAAGATTGATCCGTCGTTTCAGAGACGCAACGACAAAATTCGATTTTCAGCCGTCAATCGCAACCGCTTTTTTGTCACTCACGGTAAAAAAGCGCCTTATTCAAAGCGCTTTGTGTAAACATGACAATAGGGCGTCGTCTTTTTGCGCGCGTAATAGTCCTGATGATAGTCTTCGGCTTCGTAAAAGGCGGAAGCCGGCTGAAGACACGTGGCGACCTTGTACCCTTTTTTCTTTAGAATCTCGATGAGCTTTTCGGCAATTTCCTTCTGTTTTTCGTCCTGATAAAAAATGACGGAGCGATACTGCTCGCCGATGTCCGGGCCCTGCCGATCCACCTGAGTGGGATCATGGATTTCGAAGAACAATTTGGCGAGCGTTTCGAAATCGGTTTTTTCGGGATCGTAGGTCACTTTTACCGCTTCGACGTGGCCGGTCTTTCCCGAGCACACCTCCTCATACGACGGATTCACCGTCTTGCCGCCGGTGTAGCCGGAGACGGCGGAAATGACGCCGGGCGCCTTTTCAAAGTGATATTCCACCCCCCAAAAGCAGCCGCCGGCAAAAACGGCGGTTTTGGTTTTTCGGGAAGACGCCTTGCCGAGCACCGCCGGCAGCGGACCGCCCGCCTTGATGAAGGTCATCGAGATCGAATTGACGCAGTGGCGGGTGTTCTTGAGGGTAAACCCTTCGCCGAGAAACACATGCCCAAGGTGCGCGCCGCAGTTGGCGCACAGAATCTCCGTCCGGCGGCCGTCGTCATCGAGGCGGCGTCGAACGGCCCCTGGAATTTCATCGTCAAAGCTCGGCCAGCCGCAATGGGAATCGAATTTGTCCTCGCTGCGATAGAGCGGCGCATTGCATCGCTTGCAGAGATAGGTTCCCTTTTCGTGATTGTTGAGCAGAGCGCCGCTGTACGGGCGCTCCGTGCCCTTGTGCAGAATGACCCGCTTTTCCTCTTCGGTCAAGCGGTTGTAGGGGTCGTTTTGTGCCATAACTGCTCCGAATAATAAAGTCCAAAAAAGCAAAAACCTCATAGCTTCCTCCGTTTCACTTCGCCCCTTTTTTAGGGGGCTTTTAAAACAGCTTCTGCAGTCGGCTTGTTCCGACGGTCTTTGTTCGTTTGCCCGCTGCACCGACATTTACCAAATTATTACAAATGGCGCCTTGATTTTGCGCTGGAGCAAGGCTAAATTGTTCGTCGTATTTTTCAAGGAGTGATCGATGGTAAAGGCCGTAACGGCTGTCTTGATGATGACCTTGGTCGTACAGGCTCAAACGACGCTCGAAACCTGCATCAACAGCGGGATCAAGAATCATCCGAACATGGTCATTCAGCAGAACGAGGTGCGCATGGGCGCCGAAGAGGTTCATCAGGCGCGCGCAGCCCGCTTGCCGTCGCTCGACTTTAGCGGCTCCTACCGCCGGCAAAGCGACGTCCCGCAAATCGATTTTCCTTCCCTTTCGGCCGGGATGGGCCTGCCGATCTCTTTCCCCGAAAAAATGACCCTGGGGCTTTACGACAATTACGACTTTCGGCTCACCCTTTCGCAGCCTCTGTTCACCGGCTTTCGGGCACGGCGTAGAGAGACGGCCGCCGAACTGTCGCTGCGCGTTAAAGCGCTTCGTCTTCGCCGCGAGCAGGATGAGCTTGCTTGGCAAATCGTACTCGCCTACGCCCAAACTCTGAAGGCGCAGACCGCGCTGCAGGTTGCCCGCAGCGGACTGCAGCAAACGCATGAGCACCTTCAATGGGTCACCCGTCTGCATGAGCAGGGTTTGGCAAAGGAAGAAGACGTTCTCAAAGCGCAGGTGAAACGATCCGAAGCCGAACTTGCGCTTCTTCGGGCGGAAAATGCGGTGGAGCTGTCGCGCGCCGCTCTCGAGAGTTTGACCGGCGTAGTGCTCGGCGACTCTCTCGACGCCTTGATCGTCGAACCGTTCGAAATCGAAGCGAAGGCGGCCGTCTTCGAAGCGTTGGCCAACCGTACGGAAATAAAGGAGGCGGAGTTGCTCGAAGCGATCGGCCGCACGGCCGTGCAGGCCGCGCGCGGCGCTCTGTTGCCGTCGGTTGCCGCCTTTGCCTCCTACGGCTATGGTAAGCCGGGACTCGATTTCGTCAACAAAGAGTGGATGGATTATTGGCTGGTCGGCGCCGGGGCTCAGTGGACGCTTTGGAACGCGGGAAGCGTAAAATCGCAGGTTCAGACCGCGCAGCTCCGGATCGAAAACCTTGCCGCCATGCGGCGCCTGGCGGAAAAAAAGATCACGCTCGAAGTGACCGAAGCTCTGCTGCGGCTGCAGGAGACCCGCCGAGCCTTACAGCTCTCTTTAGAGCTCGAACAGCAGGCGGCGACAAGCTTTCGCGTCGCCAACGCCGGTTTCCGCCAGGGGCAAACACTTCATGTCGATTATTTCGATGCCTTGGCGCAGTGGCAGCGGGCTCAGCTTCAGCAACAGCAGGCGCAAATCGATCTGGCAACGGCCCAACTCAACTGCCTTCGCGCCCTCGGGCGGCCCTTCTATCGAATCGATTAGAACGCAAAGCGACTATAGGAAAAGGACACTTTTTCCATGAAAAAAGCTCTCGCACTCAGCTTGACGGTCCTTCTGAGCGTTTTACCGCTTTTTCGCTGTTCAAAAAAGAACGATCACGCCGTATCCGGCTCCGGCACGTTGGAAGCACGTCGCGTCATGGTCAGCGCCAAAACAGGCGGCCAGGTTCTCGAGCTGGCCGTTCACGAAGGCGAAGCCGTGACGACCGGAATGCTCATCGCCCGACTCGATGTGGAAAAGGCGGAAATCCAGCGCCGGCAGGCCGAGGCGGCTTTGCGCGAGCTGCATTTCAACTTGGCCAACGCCGAACGGGCCGTGCAGATCGCCCTCGACGCCCTTGAAAACACGGAGAAGAAGCATCAGCGGATTTCGGCGCTTTTGGCCGAAGGCGGCGCCACGCAGCAGCAGTTCGACGACCTCGACACCGCGCTGAAAGCCGCCCGGATGCAGTACGAAAACGCCCGTGCCGCCCTGCTCTCCTTGAAGGCCAAAGAGGAGCAGGCAAAGGCGCAGCTCGAGCTTTTGGACAGCCAAATCCGCGACGGCAGTATCACCGCGCCCATCGACGGCGTGATCATCGAAACCTTTGTCGAAAAAGGGGAGCTGGCGCGGCCTGGAGCGGCCGTGGCGGAAATGGCCGACCTTTCTTCCATGTGGATCAAGATTTATGTAAAGGAAGAAGACCTGTGGCGCCTGAAGCCGGGAAGTGCGGCGGACGTCATTGTGAGCTCAGCCCCTGCCCCCTACCGCGGCCGGGTGACGTGGATCTCAGACAAGGCCGAGTTTACACCGAAAAACGTGCAGACCAAAGAAGCACGGGCCGATTTAGTCTATGCCGTCAAAGTTGAAGTGAATAACGTCGACGGTCGTTTGAAAATCGGCATGCCGGCCGACGTGGTGATCAAGGATCAAACGGTTGCGCCGTGAAAGCCGCCTCCATAACGCCGCACGCCGGCGTCGTCATCGAAAACCTGCGAAAGCGCTTCGGAGACACGGTCGCCGTCGACGGTTTGAGCTTTACCGTTGAAGAAGGCGCGCTTTTCGGCCTCATCGGGCCGGACGGCGCGGGAAAAACGACGACGCTGCGCATGTTGTGCGGATTGGTGCTCCCCGATGCCGGCACTTGCCGCATCGCGGGACTGGATCCCTTCAAAGAACCGCGGGCTGTGCGGCGGCTCTTGGGCTATATGCCCGAGCGCTTCTCGCTTTATCCCGACCTGACGGTGGCGGAAAACCTGCGCTTTTTCGCCGACCTTTTCGGCGTAGATCGAGCGGAACGGCAACGCCTCAGCGAACGGTTGCTCGAATTCAGCCGCCTTTCACCCTTTAGAAATCGAAAAGCGGCCCATTTGTCCGGCGGCATGAAGCAGAAACTGGCGTTGGCGTGTACGCTCGTCCATACGCCGAGGGTGCTGCTGCTGGACGAACCGACGACCGGCGTCGATCCGGTTTCGCGCGGAGAGTTTTGGGAAATTCTTTACGAGCTGAAAAAGGGGGGCACCACCTTGCTTCTGACCACGCCCTACATGGACGAAGCGGCGCGCTGCGACCGGATCGGCTTTGTTCGTAACGGGCGGCTGCTGTTGGAAGAATCGCCCGCCGAGATTCCGCTTTTGTTGAAGCATCAACTGCTCGAGGTCGTTTGCGATCGGCCCTTTGCCGCGGCACGCGCGCTCGCGAATGACGGTCGTTTTGTCCGAGTTCAGCTTTTTGGTGACCGCATTCACGTGAGCGCCGACTGTCGCCCGCCTCTTTTCGAAGAGCAGGTCAAGGCGTGCCTGGCCGCCGCCGGCATTGCCCTTCATTCGCTCAAGCCCATCAAGCCCTCTATCGAAGACGTGTTTGTCGAATTGGTAAGCTGACTTATGAGCAACGGCATTTCGGTAGAAGCAAACGGTCTGACGCGCCGCTTCGGCAAGTTCACCGCCGTCGACGGCGTCTCCTTCCACGTCCATGAAGGAGAAATCTTCGGCTTTCTCGGCGCCAACGGCGCCGGAAAGACCACCACCATCCGCATGCTGTGCGGCCTGCTGCTTCCCAGCGCCGGAAACGCCCGAGTCGTCGGCTATGACCTGTACACTCAGGCCGCGCAGATCAAGCGATCGATCGGCTACATGTCGCAAAAGTTTTCACTTTACGAGGACTTGACGGCAGAAGAAAACCTGCAGTTTTACGGCGGCATTTACGGGCTCGAGGGCGCCGCTTTTCGCCGTGCATGCGAACGGGTGTTGAAGCAGACAGGGCTGGAGGAACTGACCGGCAAGCTGACGCGCGACCTGCCCGTCGGATGGAAGCAGCGATTGGCGCTGAGCTGCGCCGTTCTTCACAATCCGAAGCTCATTTTTCTCGATGAACCGACCGGCGGCGTCGATCCCGCGGCCCGGCGGCAGTTCTGGAACCTGATCTACGGCCTGGCGGAAGAGGGCACGTCCGTGTTCGTCACCACTCACTATATGGACGAAGCCGAGTACTGCCATCGCCTGGCTGTTATGCATGCGGGACGAATCATCGCCATGGGTGCGCCGCAGGAGCTCAAGAAGCAGTATGCAAAGCCGAGCATCGAACAGCTCTTTATTGATTTGGTCAAGTCCGAAGGGAAAGCGTTATGACGCGGCGCATCGCGGCTCTCATCCGCAAAGAATTCCTTCACATCACCCGCGATCTGCGCAGCCTGGCCGTGGTCTTTTTGATGCCGGTCCTGATGATCCTCATCTACGGCTACGCCGTCACCTTCGACATTCGTGAAATCACGCTGGCGGTTCTGGATTCGAGTCGCTCGGCGGAGTCGAGGGAGCTGATTCGAAGCCTGACCGGTTCCGGCTATTTCAAATTGACCGCGGTCATCGATCGCCGCAGCGAAATCGAGCCGCTCTTTCTTGAACGCCGCGCCCGAGCGGTGCTGGTCATTCCCGCGGACTATACGGAAGAGCTGCAGAAAGGCCGCGCGGAGGTTCAGATCATCATCGACGGCGCCGACGCCAACACGGCGACCGTTGCGGCCAACACGCTGCGCAGTGCGCTGATGCACTATTCTCTCGACAACGTCGCCGTCGGCTTTCAGCCGCCGCTTCGCATCGAGTCGCGAGTGTGGTACAATCCCGACCTCAAGAGCACCCACTTTATCGTGCCGGGATTGATTGCCGTTATCATGATGATGATCTGCGCCCTGCTGACGTCGGTCACCATCGCCCGCGAGCGCGAGACCGGCACCATGGAGCAGATTCTGGTCTCCCCCATCCGGCCGTTCGAATTCATGATCGGGAAGATGACGCCCTACGTGCTGCTCGCCCTGCTCGACGGCCTGTTCGTGATCCTCTTTTCGCGCCTTGTCTTCGGCGTGCCCTTTCGCGGCAGCGAACCGCTCTTTGCTGCCCTGTCGGTGTTGTTCGTTTCGGCCTCTTTGAGCATCGGCCTTTTGATCTCTACGGTGGTACGAACCCAGCAGGCGGCCATGATGATCGCGCTCATTTCGACCATCATGCCTTCTCTTCTGCTCTCCGGGTTCCTCTACCCCATTCCCTCTTTGCCCTGGGTACTTCGCTTGATTTCCTACGCCGTGCCGGCAAAATACTTTCTCGTCATCGATCGCGGCATTATTCTAAAGGGCATCGGCTTTTCCGCCCTTCACCGGCAGACGCTCTTTCTGCTCGTCTTCAACGCCGTTTTCCTGACCCTGAGCATCAAGAACTTTAAGGCGAGGCTGTAGAAGCGGTATGTCGCGGATCAAGTTCATCATCAAGAAAGAGTTCGTCCACATTCGCCGGGACCGCGCCATGCGCGTCATTCTGGTCGCGCTCCCGATCATCCAACTGCTGCTGCTCGGCTATGTGGTTTCTTCCGAGGTGAAAAACATACCCACCGTCATCTGCGACATGGACCGCTCGCCGTTGAGCCGCGAACTGACGCGAAAGATCGTCGCCTCACATTACTTCGACGTCCGCGGTATGGTTGAGGAGCGCGAGCAAGTGCGCGAGCTGCTGGATGAAGGCCGGGCGACGACTGCGGTCATCTTCCCCGACGGGATGTCCGCGGCTGCGGCCCTTAACGAACGGGCGACCATAGAAATCATCATGGACGGACAGGAAGTCAACACGGCCTTTATTGCTCTCGGCTACTTGAACGGCATCCTCGAAGATGAGCTGGCCCGGCGGCTTGATGCATCGATGTTCTCCGGCGAGGTCGCGGTTCGGCGCGTGCAGCCCAACATTCGTGTCTGGTATAACCCCAATTTGAAGAACAGCGACTACATGGTGCCCGGTCTGGCGATTTTCCTGTTGACCATCATTACGGCCTTGCTGAGTTCCATGGGACTGGTGAGAGAGCGCGAAATCGGCACCCTGGAGCAGCTCCTGGTGACGCCGATCACCAAGGCCGAGCTGATCATCGGCAAGATCATCCCCTTTGCCGTTGTCGGCTTGGTCGAGCTGGCCGCAGCGCTGACCTTTGCCCGGCTTTGGTTTCATGTTCCGCTCGTCGGCAGTCTGCCGCTGCTGTTCCTTTTTGCCGTGATTTACCTCTTTACCACCCTCGGTGTCGGCCTTTTTGTTTCGGCGACCGCCCATACGCAGCAGCAGGCGATGTTCATGAGCTGGTTCATCATGATCTTTGTCTTCCTCATGTCCGGCTTGAACTTTCCCATTGAAAACATGCCGCGCTTTGCCCGCCTGCTCACCTATCTCAATCCGATGCGCTATTTCATCATCGTCGTGCGGGAGCTGCTCATAAAGGGTTCGGGGTTGCGCTATTTGTACACCCAGGGATTGGCCTTGGCGGCGTTCGGGGCCGTCATTTTCACCATAGCGGTGATCAGATTTCAAAACAGGATGAAATAGAACGGCGGCGCCCGATCGAACGCCGCCGCAAAGAAAGGCGAGCTTTGAACAATGAGTATTTTTGAAACGATCATGCTTCTCTGCTTCGGTCTGGCCTGGCCGTTTTCCATTTACAAGACCTACACGGCCCGCCGCAACGAAGGCAAAAGCGTCATCTTTCTCTATGCCGTGCTCATCGGCTACGGCTGCGGCATCATCCACAAGCTGCTCTACAGCCGCGATGCCGTCATCTTTCTCTACACCCTCAACGGCCTGATGGTGTTCATCGACATTCTGCTCTATCACCGCAACGATCGGCTTGCAGCGCAGCAGAAGAACTAAGAAGCAGGTTCACTCGGCTGCCTTGCGCGCGGCCAGATCGCGCTCGATCTCTTCCAGCTTGCTTTGCGTCAGCGGATAGAAGAACATGATCACGGCGCCTCCAAGCGCGGCGACGGCCGGGAAGACGCTGATGATCAGCCGGATGCCGAGGAGCGACTGTACGGACTGCACCGCGTTGGGTTCAAAGCCGAAGGCCTTCAGCAGCCAGCCGAGAAAAGCGCCGCCGAGCGCCAAACCCAGCTTTAGGGCAAAGAGCGACGCCGCCATGATCAAACCTGTGGCGCGCGAGGTAAACTTCCACTCGCCATAGTCCGCGGTATCGGTGTAAATCGACCACTGAAGAACGGCAATCGTGCCCATGGCCAGCGAGGCCAGAGCCTGCAGCAGAAACATTAACTCGATCTGTTCCGGTTTCAGGAAGACAAAGGCACCGATAAAGATCCCTGTGATCGCCATGAGCACGGCATAGGCTTTCCCTTTTTCGATGAACGACGTGATCGTCTTGGTCAGAATCGCCCCGATAATGGTAAACACGGTGCCGAACATCATAAAGGCGGAGACCATCGAGTAGGGAATTTCCTTGCCGAAGAGCATCAAGTTATCACGGCCGACGATGTACTTGAAGTAATAGACGATGGCGCCGTTGCGCATCGAGACCATCGTCAACTGCAGAACCGTTGCGCCGGCGATCAGCAGCCACGGCGTGTTGGCGAAAAGTTCCTTCAAATCGCGCTTAAAGTCGGTCTTTTGTGCTTTGGGCGGGGTCACCCGTTCGCGAGTGGTCAGAAAAGTGATGATGAACAACACCACGGCCAGTAGAGAGACGCCGGTCATGACCACGCGGTAGCCCAGTGCTTCATTGTCGGCATAATACTTGGAGACGATGCTGGGAACCGTGGCCTGCACCACCAGTCCGCCGATAAAAGCTCCTACGAAACGATACGAAGAGATCACCGTTCGTTCGGCGGCATTCGGGGTGATGACTCCCATGAGGGCCGAATAGGGCACGTTGATCGCCGTATAGATCATCATCATGGTCGTATAAGTGACGTAAGCATAAACGATCTTGCCCGTCATGCCCCAGGACGGCGTGGTGAACGTAAGGATGCCGACGATGCCGAAAGGAACCGCAAACCACAGCAGGTAGGGACGGAACTTGCCCCATCTCGTGTTGGTGCGGTCGGCGATGGTTCCCATGATGGGATCGTTGACGGCATCCCAAATACGGGTGATCAGCATCATGGTGCCGACGACACCGGCAGAAATTCCCACAATGTCGGTGTAAAAGTACATGAGAAAGAGCATGAAGCTTTGAAAGAAAAAGTTCGAAGCAATGTCGCCGAGACTGTAACCGATCCTCTCTTTGATCGAAACGTGTGCCGACGTATTCATCTGCGTCTCCCTTTGCTTTTATGGCCCGAAAACGTTGTGATTTGTTCCGCCGCCTTTGAAAGGACGCTCTCTACTGCAAATAGCCGATCAAAACGGCCGCGAGGTCGGTGTTGTCCAGGTAACGGCCGTACAGCGGATCGTTGTTGCGCGCCCGCTGCAGCAACGCCTCTGCCCCGCATCCGCGGACATACAGTGGCACCAGTCGATTCGTATGATTGCCGATGTGCCACTCCATGGCGGGCATCATCCCTCGGCCGCGGTTGACCAAAGCGGCGTAAAAGGGTTCCTTGCCTTGAGAGGTTTCCACATTGCCGGAGCCCGGACCGTTCAGGTAGCCGGTTTCATGGTCAGCCGTAACGACGACGAGCGTTTCATTCCAACTGCTGCGGCTTTCGACCCAATTAACGACCGACTTGACGGTTTGTTCGAAATCGGCCATCTCTTCCAACATGCGGGGCGTATGATTGCCGTGGGAAGCCCAATCCACGGCACCCGCTTCGATCATGACGACAAAGCCGTTGCGGTTCTGTTCCAGAACCGCCAGCGCCGTTGAAGCCAGCTCGGCCAGCGAGGGCGTGTTGAAAGTCGGCGGCGGATCGAAAGGAACACGCTGCCCGTCGGCGCCGCTGCGGCCGTACTGCAGCGTCGAAGCTTTCTGAACGATCCCGAACAGCCTTTTGGGCGGCGCCTCGGTCGTTTTCAGAAAATCCTCGCGGCTTTCGATCACCATCCACGGATCGGGCGAACCGTCGCCGTCGGCATCGGCGGCCTTTCCGTCCATAACCGCCTGCCAGGTTTCCAGGCTGAGGTAATGAAAATCCGGCTGGGTAAGCGGCAGTCCGTCGTCGTTGAAATAGGGATGGCCGCATCCGATGATCACATCGACGCTGCTTTGCAGCAGCATTTGCTCTGCAATGACATGGTAATTTCCACGGCTGCTGTCGTGAGCGACGAAACCGGCCGGTGTGGCGTGGCTGAAGGGCACGCTGGTAACGACGCCGGTCGCTTTTCCTTTCGCCTCCGCCCTTTCGAGCAGATTGGTGACGGGTTGACCGAGGGTATCGACGCCGATGCTGCCGTTGTAGGTTTTCACGCCGCAGGCCAAAGCCGTAGCCGCCGCGGCCGAGTCGGTCGGTTTCATCTTCAGGTAATCGAAATCCTGCAGCACACGCTGCGGGTCATAGCCGTGTCCCGAGGCGGAATAGGTGCTGACCGCGGCCCGAACCGGAAACTGCTGCGCCGTCAGGGCGCCTTCTCGGCCGTGAAGATACAGACTCGCGGCTTCCACATGGTTGAAGCCCATGCCGTCGCCGATGATGATGATGATGTTTTTAGGCACGGCACGCTGCCGCGAGCACCCTCCGATCAGCAGAGTAAGGATTAGAAGCCACGACATCTGTTTCTTCATTGTTCTGCCTTTCAAGTTAATCATCGGTTTTCTTCCTATTGATGTTCTCGCCGCCGAAGACCGCTTTCCGGAACGAGTTTTTCAGGTAGGCCTCCGAGCGTTTTTGCCTGAGCGGAAAAGAGAATGAACATCGCCGCCGCCGCCAAAGCGCCCGACCACATTGCTGCGCGCAGGCCGAACATTCCGTACGCCATACCGGCCGAAAGAGGCCCCAGCGTTTGCCCCAAACGCAGCACCATGCCGTGAAGGGACAAAAAGGCGGCCCGAACTTCGAACGGCGCCAGGGCCGTCAGCAAGGACTGAACGGCGGGCAGGTTAAGTCCCTGCGCAATTCCGTAAACGGCAATCGGGCCGGCGGCGACCCAAAGTCGAGGGACCAACGGCAAGGACAACAGCGCCGCTGCGTAAAAGAGAAATGAGACTTTGACCAGAGCCGGCTCACCGAAACGACGCGCCAGCTTTCCGGCCTGAGACGAGGTCACAGCATTGACGATCGACATTCCCGAAAAAACCAGACCGATCTGCAGCGGCGAGGCCTTGAATCTTTCTGCAAGAAGAACGGGCGTGTAGCTGAGGTAAGAGCCGTAGAGCATGATAAAAACCACCAGTCCTGAAGCAAACAGCATCAGTGCGGCCGGATTTTTCAAGCACACGACGGTGTCGCGAAGGTAGGAGCCCATGCGTCGGCTTCGATCCGGCCGGGGCGATTCAATGACGAGAACCACGGCGACTGCAACCGGCAACGCCAATGCGGGAAGCAGAAAGGGAAGCCGCCAATTGACGCTGCTGAGGAGCCCGCCGATGAACGGATAGGAGGCCGTGGAGAGGCTCAGGACGCTTGCGTTGTAGCCCATGGCGGCCGCGCGCTCTTTGCCCGAAAAGAGATCGCCGATGAGGGTAACGTTGAGAGCGCCGAGTGCAGCAGCACCGCATCCCTGCAGAAAGCGCAGAAAGAGCAGCAGTTGGAAAGTCGCTGCAAAATAGCAGGCACTGCCGGCGGCGGCAAAGAGCAAAAGGGCAGGAACCAGCACTCTTTTGCGCCCCCAGCGATCAGCAGCGATCCCCAACACCGGCGTCAGAAAAATGCCGGGAAAAGTGAAGGCCATGATGAGATAACCGATGGAGGCTTTGGGGATGCACATCGCTTCGCTAATTCGTGGAAGGGCGGGTGAAATGCTGGATACGCCCAGCACACTCATCATGGTGACCAGAAAGATGACCTGCAGATTTCGGTCGGCAAGCAAAGATCGCGGTGCGGTTTCCGTATTCATACGCTTTTCTCAAGTCCAAGCGATTTTACGCATTTTTCGGCAGGTTTCAAAGCGGTTCTATTGCGGTTCGACGGACCGGCGAGGCAGGAATCAAAAAAAAGCCGCCGGGACCTTGCGGCTTCCGGCGGCACGCTGTGCAAAACGAGGTTACTTCTTCTTTGAACAAAACAGAAGGTGGATGAAGCGGTCGAGACCCGCCCAGACTCCGTTGGGCGTCACGCTGATGAGAAAGAGGGCCGCAGCCTCCACCAGGTTTTTGTTGACGATCAGGTAGTTGCCTTCCATCGGAATCGAATAATAGTAGCCGACGAAGGGGGGATTGGCAAAGTAGTAAAGCATGATGAGCAAAATGCCGGCATAGGCGGCCCAGCGCGTCAGACAGCCGAGCATAAGGCCGAGTCCGATGGCAATCAGTCCCCAAATGTTCATTTGATTGACCACCGCCAACACCGACGGCGTATCGGCGATCCATTGATAAACCGGCGCCATAAAGCCGCGCGACTGGCTGAGGTAGCCTGCGGCCGACCAGTTACCCTTCATCAGTTTGGCCACGCCTTCGTACAAAAAATGCCAGCCGATCAGCACCCGCAGGATGACCAGCGCCGTTTTCTGAATGGGTGAGAATTGATCATTCATCATCTATTTTCCTTTCTCTTTTCTGCTCAATGCCCGACCGCCGATTTAGATCTCGAACTCTTTAGGATCGAAGGAGATCTTTTTGCCGGCTTCGATGGCCTCATTGACCTTGAGGGTGCAGACCGCTGTTTCGTAGCCGATCTCCGCAGGGCAGTTCAGCTTTTCCTTGCCCCGTACGGCATTGAAAAAGTTGCGCAGGTGCGGCAGATGATAAGGATCGTAAAACTCGACCGGAATGGTATGTTCGTCGGGAGAGGCGCTTTCGCGGACATCGGTGAGGCCCGGTGCGGAGCTCTTTTGCTCGATTTGTCTCGGCGCGCTCACATAGCCGCGCTGAATCCATTCGTCCCACGAGGGCGCGTTCGGCTGACGATAGATGAGGCCGCCCTTACCGCCGGCGTCCGATTCGGAAATGATCAACGTGCCCTCGTCGCCCATGAAGCTCTCGAAATACCCGTTGCTGCCGTTGGTCGTCTGCGTCTGGTAATAGGCCCGCGCCCTGCCTTTGGGGGTGTCGTATTCAAAGATCGTCATCACCGTATCGTACCACTCGTGGGTTTCGGGGGAGTAATAGTCCGTGCCGCCGCTGGCGATGACGGCGCGCGGCCGCGCTTCAAGAAACCAGTTGTAAATGTCGATCTGATGCGATCCGAGGTCGACGATGGGCCCGCCGCCCAGCCCCTTGTACCAGCGCCAGTTGGCGAACTGGTGCATGTTTTTAAAGCCGTACTTTTTCAGCACATTTTCCGGAATTTCGTACTTGGCGGGCCAGCCCAGGTCCGGCTGCACGGAGCGGTTCCACTGCCCATTGACGGTCACGATGCGCCCCAGCAGTCCTGCTTCTTTGATGATCTTTTCGTAGCAGTGAATATAGCGGGGATGACTGCGGCGTTGGTGGCCGATCTGCAGCAGTTTGCCGGTGCGGCGAGCGGCCAGCACCATCGCCTTGGCGCCTTCAAGCGTGTTGGACATCTCTTTTTCGCAGTAAACGTGGAGGCCTGCTTCCAAACAGTCGACGGTGTGGCGGCTGTGCCAGAAATCCGGCGTGGCGATGACCACGGCGTCGAGGTCCTTCTCCTTATCGAGCATTTCGCGATAGTCCTCGTAGCCGTTCGCCTCGTGGCCGTATTTCTTGAGCAGATTGAGAGCGCGGCGCTGATTGTATTCAGTCCAAATATCGCAGACGGCGCGGAAACGCAGGCCGGGCAGCTGCAGCATGGCGTTGAGCAGCACGGTTCCCTGAGCACCGACGCCGAGCAAGGCCACATTGAGCTCCTCGACCTGCTCGTCGGACACGGGTCGGCGAGCGGCTTTGGCTTTTTTTACATAGCTCCGCTCCTTGGCCAACGCATATCCGAAAAGCCCCAGCGCCGGTACGGTCGCCAGTCCCTGCAGAAAATCGCGTCGGTCTAAGGTTCCCTTTTCATTTTTCGCTTCATCCATGAGTCTTTCTCCTTGATGGTTCTGAACAATTCACGGCAGCCGTCGGATGTCGGGAGGCATCAATCGGCCGTCGCAATTTTTACGCAGCCGTCGCTTGAAAGCTTGGCAAGAATACGCTCCGTCGGACGGAAAAGCGCGCACAAGATTACAAAGCTTTCAACGCCCTCCCCCCTCGTTTTCAGCAGGTTACAAAGGCTTCGGCAGCGGCAAAATAGTAAAAACCACATTAAAACGCAAGCAATCGATGCCGAAAAACTTGGCTGGGCCTACAAGTAAATGGTATCGCCTTCCTTCAAGATGAGCTTGTTCGGCGCATTGAAGCGATCGATGTTTCTCTGCTTTTCCGCTGCGCTCGCGTTCGACGGCGCCACATGGATGGGGATCACCTTTTTCGCCTGAATGACCTCGGCGGCCGCGGCGGCCTCGGCCGGTCCCATGTTGTAGATGCCGTCTATCGGTAAAAGGGCGTAATCGATGTGCATGGAAGCCAAAGCTTCCATTTCTGCGATCTTGCTCGTGTCGCCGGCATGATAGACACGAACGCCGTTGAAAGAAAGGACAAAGCCGACGCCGGTTCCGCGCGGGTGATTGTTGTTGTAGGCCTCCACGGCATGAATCGTCAAACCGGCAAGGGTTGCACTGTCGCCGTCGGCCATTTTCTGTCCGCCCACAGAAGCTCCCGGGCCGGAGAAGATGAGGCAACCGGCCTTCTTGGTGACCTTGCTGATCTGATTGTGGTCATTGTGACCGTGCGTGACCAGAATCACGTCCGCCGGTTCTTTATAGTCACCGCTTGCAAAGGGGTCGATATAAATCACGACGCCGTCGGCCGTCTTGATCTTTACGCTTGCATGGCCGATCCACGTCAACGTGCCGGCCGAGCTGCCGAAGGTGATGGAATCGATTTCGGCGACGCGGAACTCGCTGACCGTACCGTCACTGCAGTGAACACGCATAACCTGGGCGCTCAACGGCATCGTCAGGCAGAGCAAAAGAAACCATGGTCGTATCGTCATGATGGACCTCCGTTTCAATGTATTAATAAGCACTTTTTCACCTGCCGCTCGTATCCGGCAACCAGTTCGTAGAAATAGACGCCGGAGGCGGCCGGACTGCCGTTTTCATCCCGGCCGTCCAAATTGACGCGATAAGCGCCCGCCAGCAGAGGCGCTTCTGCAAGCGTCGTCAAGTATCGCCCGTAAGCGTTGTAAACGAGCAGCGTAACCGACGCCGGTGCCGCCAGCTCAAAGGCGATGGTCGTCTGCGGGTTGAAAGGATTGGGGACGTTCTGATAGAGAACAAAGCTCGTCGGCTGCGTTCGGCCTGCGGCGACGGCGGTCGCTTCGGCAAAAAGTATCTTTTCGACATCGGTCAGCAGCACCTCCGTCGTCTTACCCGATCCTTGCGACAGCAGCAGCGCGCCGGTACGATCGCGTGTAAAAGTAATCGCGGCAATGCTGTCGAGGGCGAAGGCCCGTCGCTGCCCGTCATGTGTAAGGAGCTGCAGCTCCTTCGCGGCGACAGCGCCGCAGAAAAACAGAAGCAACACCGCAAATCGCTTGTAACCCATGGCCGCCTCCTTTTCGAAACGGTTTCATAGTCCGCTGAGCTGAAGGCCCTCGAAACGAATGCTAGGCCGCATCAGCGAAGAATAAGGAAAAGGATCGTTGCCCACTTCGATGATTTGACGCCAAAACTCACGGCCGTTGCCGGTCAGGTTCATTTCATTTACGGCATGGACCGGCTCGCCGTTTTCGATCATGAGCCCCATAATGCCGTAGGAAAAGTCCCCTGTGGTGCTGTTGAAATTGCCGCCGATGAAATCGGTGATCAGCACGCCGCGCTTGAGGTCGGCGACCATCTGAGCCAGGGAACGGCTGCCCAGGGCAAAACGCCAATTGGACGGCGATCCGCTGGTCGGCGGCAGGTTCATCTTGCGGCCGTAATAGGCGTCGATCAGGTAGGATTTTAAGACGCCGGACTCGATGATCGGCCGCGGTTCGGCGGCCAATCCCTCGTCGTCGAACAGGCGGCTGCCGAACCCTTTGGGCAGAAAGGGTTCATCGTAAATGGAAAGCAAAGGCGAGGCGACCTCTGTTTCCAGACATCCGTCAAGGTAGGAGCTCTTTTGCTGAAGCGTGCGTCCAAGCAGCGGCTCCTGAAGCATGCTCAAAAGTCGCCCCAAGGCGCGATTTTCGATGATCACTTCGTATCGCCCCGACGCCGCCTTTTTACCGCCTCTTTTTCGCAAAGCACGCTCCACGGCTTCGCGGCCGAGCGCCTCGGCGGCCGGAAGCTCCGCGAAAAAGCGGCTGGCGGCATAGGCATAGTCATCGGGACGGCCGTGTTCGTCCCGCACAGTGGCCTCAACGCTCAGCTGGAAATAGGTTCCGCTTCGCTCGCCGGAAAAACCGTTGCTGTGCACACGCACCGATTCGGCATAGCGATCCATGCAGCTTGCCGTAGCCGTCAGAACGTCGTTTCCGGCTTCGAGCGCCGCAGCCTCCGCCTCCTTGGCCGTACGAATGCGGGCAGCGGTATCGACACTTCCGTAACGGTCGTCCACAAGAAAAAGGTTCTTTTTGAGGTCGCGGGGGTAATACCGCGGATCAGGGAGAGTGCGGAATTCATCTTCCGCCAGGTAAAGGGTCGCCGCCGCTGCTTGAGAGATAAAAGACTTCAAGGCGCTGCGGCGCAGGTCGCAGGTCGTGTGCTGCGAATAGCGCTTTTTTGCATAGAGTTCCAGCGTCAGCGAGTTTTCACCGGACTCGGAGAGCTTTTCGATCGTTCTTTCGCGAACCGTTACTTCCACCGTGCGGCCGCAGGAGAGCTCGGCCGCCGCCTGATCGGCGCCGCTCTTCAAGGCAAACTCTACGGCCCATTGAGTAATGGCCATTCGTTCTTTGTTGTTCATCGGATCCTCATCAGAAAGTTGTTATCGTCAGCTTATGCCGCCGACGGTGATTTTGGAGACCAGCACCGTGGGCAGGCCGAGCGAGACGGGCACGCTCTGGCCGTCTTTGCCGCACGTCCACCCGCCTTGATCCATCTGAAAATCATCGGCCACCATGGTAATGTCGGCCAGCACCTGCGGGCCGTTTCCGATAATGTTCACGTCCTTGATCGGCTGGGTGAGACGGCCGTCTTCGATCAGATAACCCGATTTGACGTAAAAGGTAAAGTCCCCCGGCCCGATGCGCACTTCGCCGTTGGTAAAATATTCTGCGTAAATGCCTTTCTTTACGGCGGCAATGATCTCTTCCTTCTTGTGCGGCCCGGGCAGCATGTAGGTGTTGCGCATTCGGGGAAGGGGCGCATGGCGGAAGGACTCGCGGCGACCGTTGCCGGTCGGTTCCGTCTTGTAAAAGCGGGCACTGATGCGGTCGTGCAGATAGCTCCGCAGGATGCCGTTTTCCACCAAAAAGGTCTTTTGCGTTTCGTTGCCCTCGTCATCCACATTGATGGAGCCGCGGAAATGGGGAATTGTGCCGTCGTCGACGATGGAAACAATGGGTTGCGCCACCGCTTTGCCGATCTTGTCGCTGAAAATCGACTGCCCTTTGCGGTTGAAATCGGCCTCCATGCCGTGGCCGATGGCTTCATGCAAAAGAATGCCGGAGCCGCCAGCAGCCAAAACGACCGGCATTTCGCCGCCGCTCGGCTTGACCGCCTGAAACAGAGAGACGGTTCGCCTTACCGCCTCGCCGGCCATTTGTTCGACCACGTCGTCGTTGAGGAACTCGAACCCCTTCCGCGAGGCAAGATTGTAGCCGTTCTGTTCGCGCCGGCCGTTTTCCTCCGCCGTTACCGTTACGCCGATGCGAACCATCGGCTGAAGGTCGCCGACCAGACACCCTTCCGAATCGGCAAAAAGTATGTAAGAAAGCGAATTGCCGAAAGAAACGCGCGTTTTAACGACGCGAGAATCCAAGGCGAAAACCCGGTCGTTGATGCGCTGGAGATAGGGTATCTTTTGCTCGATGGCGGCCGTTTCCCAGGAAACTTGCATGGGATAATAGTTCGGCAGCGCACGAGCGGAAAGCGCAGGCGGGACGGGCTTTTGCGGCCTGTCGGCAATGGCGGCGGCCGTTCGCGCGGCGCGTTTCATGGCTGCCGGCGTCAGCTCTTCGGTAAAGGAGAAGCCTGTCTGATCGCCCTTGAGCACACGGATGCCGACGCCGAAATCGACGTTGCTGAAGGCGCGGTCGACGCGGCCGTCTTCAAGGCCAATTGTTTGGTTGACCGCGTGCTGAAAATAGAGGTCGCAGTAGTCGCCGCCCTGAGACAGCCCTTCAGCCAAAAGATCGCGCAGCAGTTTCGGCGTTACGCCGAAACGTTCCAGATAAGCGCTCAGCGGCAGAGTCGTTTCTGCATGACTGCCGGCCTTAAGCGGCGTTACAAGGCCGGCCGCCGCCAGCCCTAAGGCACTGTCGGCGATAAACTGTCTTCGACTGATTTCCTTCATACGCTTCCTTTCGATTGACGTTTTGCACCTTTAACGCGGCCGCGAGCTGCAGGTTGCATCTTCCGTTCGCCTGAATCAAAGTGAGGTTACGGCCGCCTCCATGCGTCCTAACGCCTCGTCGAGCATCGAGCGCGGGCAGCCGAAGTTGAGGCGCAGAAAACCTTCGCCGCCGAAATCACGCCCGTCCGACAAGCCGACGCCGGCGTCTTCAAAAAAGCGCTTGGGGTTTTCAAGTCCCAACGATCTTACATCGAGCCAGGCCAAGTAGGTGGCTTCAACATGAAGGCACGAAATGCCGTGCAGGCGGTTCAACCTTTCTTCGACCTGGTCACGGTTACGGCGCAGATAGACGAGCAGCTCCTTCAGCCAAGGTTCGCCGTGGCGATAGGCGGCCAGAGCCGCCGTATAAGCGAGGGCATTGGGCCAGGCCACGATGCCTTCCATGGCGCGGCGCAGTTGCGTCCGCATCTCGCGATTGGGCACGACGGCAAATGAAAGTCCCAATCCGGCCAGATTGAAGGTTTTGCTTGGCGCCATGATGGTTATGGTGCGGTCGGCGACTTGAGGGACGGCGGCGGCAATCGGCAGATGGCGACGATCGTCGAACAGCAGGTCGCAATGCACCTCATCGCTGCACAACATGACGTTTCGACTCAGGCAAAAATCGGCGATTCGTTCCAATTCGTTCAACTCGAAAACCCGACCGCAGGGGTTGTGGGGATTGCAGAACAAGTAGAGCGAAGTCGAGGCATCGGCCGCCCTCTCCATGTCGCCGAAATCGATTTCCCATCGTCCGCTGTAGTTTACCATGCGGCAGGTCTGCAGACCGCTTCCCTGAAGCGAGGGGGCGCTGAGGAAGGGCGGATAGATCGGCACTTGGGTCAGCACGGAACGGCGCGGCCCGGCGAAGGCGCGGCATACGGCGTTCAGCGCCACGACGCCGCCCGGCAGCCACACCAGCCAGTCGGCGTCGATGCGCCAACCGTAGAGTCGATAGAGTCTTTCGACGATCACCTCGCCGAGCTCGCGCGGCGCAAGGGTGTAGCCGAAGACGCCGTGTTCGACGCGCTCGGTGAGGGCCTCGATGACCTCCGGCGGTGATTGAAAGTCCATGTCCGCCACCCACATGGGCAGCACGTCGCGGCCGGCGTAAACATCCCATTTTAGGGCGGCGGTATTGTGGCGGTCGATCAGGCGGTCGAAATCATAAACAGGCAATGCTCAGCTCCTTTTCGCGGAAACCAAACGCGCCGCAACCGCGGCTTCATGCGGCGGCGATTCAAAGATGCCGCCGCTGCAGGAAAAGAAAGCGTCGTCGAGTTCATAGACGCCCCGTTTCGGCTCGACCCAACGGGCGTCTCGACGCGGATGACGGCCCATCATCGAGGTCCATCGTCGGTACAACTGGCGGCCGTTGCTCTCCAAAAGCCCCATGTCGCCGAGTCCGGGGAAGGCCGGCAGTCGTACGGCAAAGTTCTTGTTCCATTCCACCAACAGGGGATGAACGGTCAGGTCTGCACAAAAACAGGGGATGCCGAGGCGAACGGCTTCGGCCGCCAAGGGCAAGGTTCTGCTCAGCGTTTTGGCGATAGGTTTGAGCGCCAAGGCGCCGTAACCGAGCTCCATGGCTTTGTGCAGTTCGGCTATATTCGTGACGCGTTCGTCCGCGGCGACGCGCACGGGGAGGTCGGAGACGTCGATATCCGGCTCTTCGGGAAAAGGCTCCTCCAACAACAACGTTCTTGAAAGGATGCCGAGGCGATCGGCCGTGTCCAGTAGTTTGAAGAGCGTCTCTTTCGTTTCGTAGCGTTGATTGGCATCGAAATAGAAAAAGACGTCTCCCTCAGGCCGAGAGCGGGGCTCGCAGTCGGCGACGATCCTTTGAATGCGTTGAAGCGCCGCCCTGTCGCCTCGAAGCATCTTGTCCTGCGATCCCGGTCTGCCGAGCTTTATTTTCAGAACCCGATACCCTTCATCGATCAGCCTTTTGATCTGCATCGACGGCGTGTCGTAGGAAACGAGCGGCACTGCCGCCAGTTGACGGCGGCGGTTATTGAACAGCGGTCGAAATTCGGGAGGAATGAAATCGTCGTACGAAGCCGTGCCGTTTTCGGCGGCCCAAAGGAGATGAGCGGCATGATCGACGGCGACAAGGGCGTTGAGCACAAACGCCGGTTTGACGTCCTTCAAGCCGGTAACTCGGCGTGCATAGTCGGCGGCGGCGGGATAGATCGCTTCGATGAGCTCCGCCGGCGACTCAAAGCGACGGCCGGGCAATCGATGCAGGGCATGGTCGGTGACCGCGAACATCAGAGCGTCGGCGGCAGTTTGTGATGCGGCGCCCAGAAGGCGCGGCTCGGCCCACAGCACGTTTTGCGTTGCCGCGCCGACGGAGGTTCGGCCCGAGCGCCCGACCAACACCGCGCAGGTCTGCCATAGCTCGTGCAGCGCCCCGCCCTTGAAGCCGAACGGCCGCCGCAGGGACTGGCGCTCAAAGTCCGCGGCGACGGCGGCAACCTCGATTTTCGGGAGCCGAGCAAAGGAAGAGATCTGCAGGGAACGATTCATACGGCGGTCATCGCCTCACCGATAAGTGAGAGCCGCAGATCTCCAACGTGGTTTGTTCGAGCGGACGGCAAAAGCTTCCTTTTTTCGCATCTTTAAACGACTCGCAACATTATTCAGACGGCAGCATAATTTAGCGCTTTTTGCCTAAAGTGCAAACGATTGGTCAAGTCGATGATCGGTCTTTTTCTCAAACCGTCAAAGGTCTTTAATTCTGAGAAGTGGTCGGAAAGGTTGATTTTCTTTGGAAAAAGTCGTAGCTTACAGCGCCGATTTCGGATTCTTCAACCCAAAGATATCAAGCCGACGTGCAAGGTCCGCCTCAAGCGGTCGGATGAACGCACCGGCAACAGTTCAGCGCATCGGCGGCGGATAAAGCGAGTTGCGGGCCTTTGCAAAAGGCCGCGTCGGCTTCCTTGAACCGACAGCTAAAGTCAGGTTTCTGCTTGGATGATTTGTGAGTACGTTACGAACCGTTGGTCACATTCCGCTTTTTCTCTTCTGTCGTTTCATTGCCCGCGGAACCGTAGGTGCAGAAAGCATCCGCTTTTTAGAGTTCGCTCCGAAGGCTGCCGTCCTCCGCTTTTCGAGGTGATGGCTGCATGAAAGCTTTGGTTCTCGAGGCGTATCAAGAGCTGGTCTATCGGGACGTCCCGACCCCGCAGCCGGCGGCCGGCGAGGTGCTGGTGCAGGTCAAGGCCTGCGGCATCTGCGGCAGCGACGTTCACGGTTGGGACGGCAGCACCGGGCGCCGCATACCGCCGCTGATCATGGGACACGAAGCTTCGGGCGTCATTGCAAAGCTGGGCGAAGGCGTCAGCGAATGGCGCGTCGGCGACCGAGTGACCTTCGACTCGACCCTCTATCGCCTCGAGGACTGGTACACGCGCCGCGGACTTTACAATTTAAGCGACGGCCGCAGGGTGCTCGGCGTTTCTCCCGGCAACTATCGCCGCGACGGCGCCTTTGCCGAATTCGTCACCGTGCCGCAGCACATTCTCTACAAGTTGCCCGAAGGCCTGTCGTTCGATCACGCCGCTTTGGTTGAACCGTTCGCCGTCGCCTTTCACGCCGTAGAATTGACGCCGCTGCGATTGAGCGACAACGTCGTGGTCGTCGGCACCGGCATGATCGGCTTGTGCCTCATTCAGGCGCTGCGGCTGCGCGGCTGCGGCAGAATCTGGGCGATCGACGCGGAACGCCGGCGAATCGATTGGGCCGCACAGTTCGGCGCCGATCACGGCTTTGCAGCGGACGATCCCGAAATCGTCGCCGTCATCAAGTCTCAAAGCGAAGGGCGCGGCGCGGATGCCGCTTTCGAGGCCGTCGGCGTAGGTGAAACGGTCAAACTGGCCGTTTCCTGCGTGCGGCGCGGCGCAACGGTGACGCTGGTCGGCAACCTTTCGCCGACCGTCGAGTTGCCGCTGCAGGCTGTCGTGACGCAGCAGCTTCGGCTGCAGGGAAGCTGCGCCGTAGCCGGCGAGTTTCCAGCGGTTTTGGCGCACATGGCGGCCGGCAGACTGGCCGTCGAGCCGCTCATTTCCGCCCGAGCACCGCTGGCCGAGGGCGCCGAGTGGTTCCGGCGTCTCTCCCGCCGCGAATCGGCTCTGCTGAAGGTGATTTTGAAGCCCTAGAAGGAAAGCCCATGGAAAAGCTAAGAACGGCCATCATCGGCACCGGCAAGGTGGCGCATCTGCACGCCGAAGCGCTGCAGCAGGCGCCCTCCTCTCAATTCGTTGCCGTCTGGAACCGCACCTTCGAACGCGCCCAGGCATTTGCCGAACCTTACGGCGTCACGGCCTATCGAGACATCGAGGAGATGATCCGCACGGCCGGCGTCGATGTCGTGACCGTGTGCACCACGCATCCGACACACGCCGACGTGACGCTGGCGGCGTTGCGCGCCGGCGCCCATGTGCTGTTGGAAAAACCGTTGGCGTCGTCGCTGCAGGACTGCGACCTGATGATCGAGACCGCCAAGTCCTTGGGCAAAAAGCTGGGCATGATCAGTCAGCGCCGCCTCTATCCGCCGGTTCAGCGCATGAAGCGCGCCATTGATGAGGGCAAGATCGGCGCCCCGATTTTAGGAACCGTCACCGTGCACGGGTGGCGGGATGAGCCGTATTATGCATCGGATCCGTGGCGCGGCACCTGGCGGGACGAGGGCGGCGGCGTGCTGGTCAATCAGACGCCGCATCAGATCGACATTCTCCAGTGGCTCATAGGGCCGATCGCTGAAGTGTACGGCCTTTGGGCGAATCTCAACCATCCCTACATCGAGGTCGAGGACACGGCCGTTGCCGTGATCAAATTCGCCAACGGCGCGCTCGGCAGCATCGTGGTCAGCAACTCGCAGAATCCGGCACTCTACGGCAAGGTACACGTCTTCGGCAAAAACGGCGCGTCCATCGGCGTGCAGACCGACGGCGGCGCCATGTTCGTCGCCGGCGTGCCGGCGAGCATCGAAGCGCCGTACAACGACCTGTGGACGATCCCAGGTGAAGAGCATTTTCTTCCCCTATGGAAAAATGAGGACGAATCTTTTTTTAAAAAGGTGAATCCAACAACGTACTTTCACCAATTACAGATCGAGGACTTTATTCAGGCCGTCATTCACGACAAAAGACCGCTCGTCACCGGTGAGGACGGGCGGGTCACCGTCGAAATTTTTACCGCCATTTATCGCAGCACGCGCGACCGTCGACCGGTCGCCTTTCCGGTTCAACCGGAGTTCGGAGACGATTTCGACGGCCGCCTTGCTCGCCGTCAGTAAAATCCGTTGTGAACTCCATCCCTTCGGAAGGCACTTGAACAAAAAGTGATAGTCCATCGGCAGTTCGGAACCCGCTAACAGAAAAGGCACATTGAGAAAAGCATTTCTTGCCGTCGTTTTCGCCGTCTTTCTCATAGGAGGTGCATTTCTGCCCGCAAAGGGGAATACCCTCCCGCGGGCGATTCAACTCGAGGTTGCTGATCCTCGCCGCTCATTCGACGCCAACGCTCAGGCCTGGATCTCGCTCAATCAGGGCTTTGCCCTGGCCCTGGAGGAAACGGACAAACTGGGCCTATCGCGTCATGCATTGGGCCGCGCGGCCCAACTGGGCGCCGCAATTTGGTCCAACGCCATGCTCCGCTACTACTCGCACGAGTCGGCACACGAATACATCTTTCGAAACAGCGGCATCGACGTGCAGAGTAGACCCGTCCTTTCCCAGATGACCAGCTCATATGTGCCGGGTTTTTATTACCCGGCATGGCAAAAGTGTCCCGCGCCCCTGGAGCGTTTCGACGACGACCAGTTGCTGTTTGCCATTGCCGCCGGCCTCAACCAGGACGAGTGGAATGCACGCTTGGTTTGGCGCCGGAATCTCGAGCAGGGCGGCAATTATTACGATGCCCTTTCCTTCCTTCTTCCCAAACTGCGCGACGTTTTTTATTTGCTCGGTTCCCGTTCCGACGAGCAGCCGTTTGCACCAGCCCAGAACGTCGCCCAGCTCTCACAAGTCGTTCACGACTACTCCCCCGAGCTGTACGATGACGTCAACTTGTATCGATTGGCGCTGCTCAACCGAGGCATCCAGGTTTCCAATCGAACGCTCCTGCAGCAGGCACTCGCGGCCGATCTGATGACCGGGCAAACCTGGAACAGTCTCTTTTCGCTCGTGCAATTCGTGTTGGGCGGTGACTCACAACAATCCTTCCTGTCCCATTTGCCGCTGGTCTCTACCTTTTGGACGCCGACCGGCCCCTGTTTTCAAGCAGAGTTCCCTCTCCGCTTACAACGGCGCCTGCTGCTGATCGACATCGGCGTAAAAAAGAACGAGCCGGAAACGTTTCGAGTCGGCGCGGAGCTGAACCCGTTGCCCCTCTTTCATAGTCTCGAGGCGGAGCCCTTTTTCAGCCGCACCTTTTATTCGGGCCGGCGCGACGGCTTTTCGCTTGGCGTCAATGTCGTTTGGGCCATGAACGATCGATTTTCCTGGCGCCTTCAGCTTGCAGCCATGCGGGATGATTTGATCGAGAACGTCGTCAAAGGTGAAAAGTCGGGGGTAACCGTGCGGCTGGGCTTCAAAAAAGCCTTCCTTCCACAAAATCGATAAATGCGGCTGTTCGGCGAAGCGGCAGTCATGGCCAACCCCGCCTGCTTACATGCCGATTTTCTGTGTAAACAATCTTACTAAACACAATAACTGCCGCTGCAGAGCCCCAATTAAGCCGCCTCTTCTGAAATTTCTGTTTGATTTGACATTTCCTTTTATGAAATTGGTATGTTTTTTTAAAGAAGAAATAATAATTTTTATGTCAAGCGATCAGAACCTGTTAACCCTCAATCAACCTTCAAATCAGGAGTCCTTTCTTATGAAGCATCTCTGTCACGCCTTGTTGTCGCTTTTGATTACACTGCCCCTTACCGCCGAAGAACTGGTCATCAATGAGATCATGTACAACAGTCCGGGCGAAGACATCGAGTTTATCGAAATCGTCAATATTTCCGGCAAGACGATCGATCTCACCGGCTGGACTCTTTTAGACGACGACGATGCTCATACGCCGTGTCAACTCGTCGGCACGTTGGCAGCGAACGCTTACCTGGTCGTCGTCGGCGACAAGGCGAAGTTTTCGACCAAATATCCGGATGTAAAGAACATCAACGCCAACGCCTTCAACCCCAACGGTACCGGATGGGCGTTGGGCAATAACAGCGATGTCGTCCGCCTTTTTAAGAACGGTGTGCTGCACGACATTGTAGCTTATGAAGCCGGCGGTGAGTGGCCGAGCAAACCGGACGGCAACGGTCCTTCCCTGGAGCTGCTCAATCCGCAATGGGACAACAGCCTGCCGCAGAATTGGGATCCAAGCCTGGCCGACGGCGGAACGCCGGGCAAGCAGAACAGCGTTTATACCACCAACGCCAAACCGGTGTGCAAAAACGGCCGGCGAGATAAGTCCTTTCCGAAAAGCACCGATGCCGTTAAGGTCATGGTCGATGCCTATGACAACGAAGGTCTGGCGAAGGTCGAGCTGATGGTCAATCTCGGCAGCGGCTACCAGGCCGTCGCCATGAACGACAACGGCACCGGCGGAGATGCCGTCGCCGGCGATTCGGTGTTTACCGCCGTCATTCCCGCCAAAGGGAACAACACCCTGGTCAAATACTACTGCGTCGCCACCGATCAGGCGGGGCAAAGCGACCTTTGGCCGAATAATGCACCCGACGATTATTACGCCTACACCGTTGACTATACGCCGCCCGATCTCCGCATCACCGAGGTGTTGGCCGTCAATCAAAAGACGATCGCGGATGAGCGCGGCGAATACGACGATTGGTTCGAAATATACAATGCGGGCTCTACCGCCGTCAATTTGGGCGGCATGTTCGTCAGCGACCAATTGAACTCGCCGCGCCAATTCAAGCTGCCCAACTTTACGCTTCCTCCCGGCCAATACTTATTGTTGTGGGCGGACAACGACACCGACCAAGGGCCTCTGCATGCAACTTTTCAGCTTTCATCCGAGGGCGAATCCATTGCCCTCTTTGAAACCGTCGATCACGGCAACGCCTTGATTCACGGCTGGAAGTTCGGCCGCATGAGCGCCGACGTTTCCATGGGCTACAAGTCACCGAACTCCACTGCACCCGACTATTTGAGAACGCCCACGCCGCGAGCCGACAACTGGAACAGCGATTACTTTTCTCCGGTCTGCATCAACGAGTTCATGTCGACCAGCAATTTCGGCGGACCGGACGACTGGATCGAAATCTACAATCGCGGCACCGCCCCCTTTGATCTTTCCGGCTGTTTTCTCTCCGACTCCCGTTCGGACAACACCAAGTGGCGTTTCCCCGACGATACGGTGCTCAAGCCGGGGCAATTTCTCGTCATTTGGGAAGATGTTCTGGGTTTCAATTTGGCCACCGGCGGCGGAGACGTCATCATGCTTACGGCTCCCGACAGCACCACGGGCCTCGACTTTTATGATTTCGGTGAACAGCGCCCCGATTACAGCGAAGGGCGCTATCCCGACGGCGCCGGCGTATGGCGCAAATTCAAGCCGCACACCCGCGGAGAATCCAACAGCAGCGGCGCAGGTGTGCTCGAAGAACCGATGGCCGGCAGACCGGAGGCCTTCGAGCTGCGGCAAAACTACCCCAATCCCTTCAATCCCTCTACCGAAATACAATATGTCCTGCCGAAAAGCGGTCGAGTTCAGATCGATATTTACAATCTGAACGGACAAAAAGTCAAAACCCTGGTCGAGGCGCAGCAGGCGGCGGGCGTCCATCGCGTTACTTGGACAGGCGATGATGATTCCGGTCTGCCGGTCGCGGGGGGCATATATTTCTACCGCCTGAGGGCGGAGGACCGTTTCATCGATTCGAAAAAGATGGTTTTGGTCCGATAAAGTTAATCGGCTGACCACGCTCTTGGTCAATTCTCGGCAACCTGCCTCGAATCGTCCGGCGGGTTGCCTGTTTACAAAGAGGTGCAGGGTAAACTTTTCCCTTGCGTCTCATGTGCGTTTTTTGTAAAATTGTTTACCAGTGAATGATTGAACGCCTATCTGTGCAGAACGATGATCCGTCGTTTTGCCACATGAAAGGAGGTGGACGGACAACGGCGATTTCCCTGACGTCATGTTGTTCGGCGCAGCGCTCGCATGCTTTGAAAACGTGTCACCTACCGGAACATAAGCCGATCACGCAATGAACGGAAGAGGGAAATGAGCTGCCTTTGTGAATGAGTCGAGCGGAAGTGAAAACAATCCTCAGGTCGGACGCCGGCAGTTATTTTTCTTCACTCCTTGGAAAAGGACAAACGAAACCGTTCCGGCAAACTGAATGAGGAAGGTCACCTCCCCATCTCGTTCGACGTACCAAATCAGCAGAAATTAAAAGTCAGTTTAAGGAAACAAGGGAAAAAAACATGACGAAGCAAAGACTTTTTTCCGGCTTTCTGATTGTTCTTGCCGTTCTGACGGTGAACACGAACATCCTGTTCGCACAGGCAGGCAAGATCTCCGGGTCGGTGCTTGACGCCCAGACGGGAGAGCCGCTTCCCGGCGCCAACGTCACGATCGTCGGCACTGCGATGGGCGCGGCCGCCTCGGTTGACGGCGATTACTACATCATCAACGTTCCGCCGGGCACCTACGACGTGCGCGCCACCTTCATCGGCTACCAATCGGAGCTGCGTCAGAAGGTTCAAGTCAACGTCAACCGTACGACCGAACTCAACTTCCGTTTGCGAACCGCGGTGATCGAAGGGCAGGAGGTCGTTGTCGAAGCCTCCAAAGTCGCCCAAAAGAAGGACCAAACCAGCTCGGTTCGCAACGTCGGTTCCGAAACCATGGACATTCTGCCGGTTGAATCGGTCGGAGCCGTGGTCAGCCTTCAGGCGGGCGTCGTGGCCGGTCACTTCCGCGGCGGCCGTTCGAATGAGGTCAACTACTTGATCGACGGTCTGCAGGTGACCGATGCGCTGAGCAGCTCGGGGCAGGCGGTGAGCCTTCAGGCCGACGCCGTTGAGGAAGTGGAGGTCATCAAAGGAACCTTTAACGCCGAATACGGGCGCGCCATGAGCGGCATCGTCAACGCGATCTCCAAGAGCGGTTCCAACGCCTACCACGGCAGCTTCTCGGCCTTCCTCGGTAACTACCTCACCACCCACGACGACATTTACATCGGCCTGAAACCGGGCGAAATTACCCGCCGCCAGGACTACAAGGCCCAGCTCAGCGGCCCGATCTTCCGCGACAAACTCTACTTTTTCGTCGATTATCGTCACGAGAACAACAAGGGCCAGTACAACGGCATCCGCTACTTTCTGCCGGACGACATCAGCTTCTTCAACACCGATAACCAAAACCAGTGGTTTTCGCAGCGCAGCGGCGACAGCGCCTACGTGCCGATGGACTGGGGCATCAGCCACAGCATTACCGCCAAGCTGAACTGGAATGCCTCGCGCAACTTTAAGGTCAACGGGCTTTACATCCGCAACACTGGTGAAGGACAGGGCTACAGCCATTACAACAAGTACAAGCCCGACGGCCGCAGCATCGGTCGCGGCACCACCGACATGTTCGCCCTGACCATCAACCACACCCTCTCCCCCAGCCTCTTCTACGAATTCAAAGCCAAGTACCAGGCCGGGCACAACTCTTCTTACTTGTACGAGAATCCTTATGATCCCCGCTACATTCACGACCGTTACGACAACGGCACCGGCCCCGGCTTTGCTTTCGGCGGTCAGGACCGCGGCCACTATCTGCGGGACACGAAGGAAATCCAGTTGAAGGGCGACGCCACTTGGCAGGTGCATAAGAACCATGCCTTGAAGGCCGGTTTCGACCTGGTGAATGTGGACGTCGATGTGATGAATCGTACCATCCTCAACTGGTATCAGCTCTACGATCCGGCCAACGCGGACAAGTATCGTCCGTGGGTGATGGGCGACTCGTCGCTTTCTTCGGACATTTATCATAAAAAGCCGGTCGACTTTGCCGCCTACATCCAGGACAAGATGGAATTCAACGAAATGGTGATCAACTTGGGTCTTCGGTACGATTACTTCGACCCCAAGACCACCTACCCCACCGACCGCCGCAACCCGATCAACCTGATTCAGGGCGAAGGCGTGCCGCAAACCGATTATGCCCCTGCCGATCCAAAATCTCAGCTCAGCCCCCGCCTCGGCCTCTCTTATCAGCTCGGCAAAGCGGCTCTGCTGCGCTTCAGCTACGGCCACTTTTTCCAACGGCCGCCCTATGAGAACTTTTATCAGAACAACGCCCTGCTGATCAGCCCGCAGAACTTCGGCACGCAGCAGGGTAATCCGCAACTTCGGGCGCAAAAGACCGTGCAGTACGAAATCGGCCTGTGGCAGGAGCTGGCCAAGGACATGGGCATCGAAGTGGCCCTGTTCTACCGCGACATCTACGACCTGCTGAGCATGGACGTCGTGTACACCTACAACCAGCAGATCTACGGCCTCTACACCAACCTGGACTACGGCAACGCCAAAGGGTTGGAGGTCACCTACGACTGGGCGGTCGGCCGCTTCTACATTAACGCCAACTACACACTGCAGTACACCCGCGGCAATGCCGACAACCCGACGACCACCTTCAGTCGTTTGGGCAGCAACATGGACCCGATCCCGCGCCTCATTCCCATGAGCTGGGATCAGCGCCATACCTTCAACACCTCCGTCGGCTATACAACGAAGAACTGGAGCATTTCCGCCACCGGCCGCTACGGCTCGGGAACGCCCTATTCACTGGATCCTCTGCCGGAATCGACGCTCTCAGGCGTGCTGCTCTATCCCAACAACGCCAAGAAACCGTCCACCTATTCGATCGACCTGTACAGCTATTATCGTCTGCCGCTGACCGGCGGCACGGCCGTCAAGTTCGAGCTCTATGTCTATAATCTGCTCGATAACCTGAACGAATACGGCGTTTACGGCCGCACCGGCCGCGCTTACACCAACATCATTCTGCCGTCCGAACGAGCCAATCACCGCAGCGACTTTAACACCATCGAAGACGTGATGCACAATCCTTCGATGTACGGGTCACCGCGCATGGTCAAGTTCGGCGTCGGCGTTTCGTTTTAGCTGAGACGACGCGGCTAAAGCTTTCTCTACTAACATGGAGGTTAATTAGAACATGCTGAAACCATGGAATAAGGTCGGATTGCTGCTGCCGGTCCTTTTGCTGACGGTCGCACTCTATGGCCAGAAAAAACCGTATGAAGGGCCGCAGGACAGTGCCGGCGACATCGCGGCAGAAAAGATCGGCTGGATGGAAGGAAACGCCGTCCGGTGCCAATTCCGCAACACCACCGAGTTGTCCGACTGGGGCACCGGTACCGACCCCTATGCGACCAAATGGCCGAACGACTTTCGCGGCTCCAAAATGAACGACGGAATCGGCCTTTTGATCGGAGCCCGTGTTTACATTTTAAACGACGGCGACGACACCACGGTCGATTCGGTGCCCTTCGATGAGGTTTATCTCAACGAAATGCGCCAAAATTACGATGATATGGTGAATGCCGGACAACTGCATCGACTTTATTATTTGCAGACCAGCTATCGCGAAGAGCAGGACACCGATCCCACCGGTCAGGTGGAATGGAACTTTTATCCACCGCGCGGCAACGTGACCGGCGAATACGCCAACTGGGAATTGCCCGATGCCCCGCCCGCTATGATGAGCAAACCGTTCTCCTGGCCGAGAAAGCCTTGGCCGGCGGACGGATTTAACGGCAAATGGCAAGGCCAATGGAACGGACGCTTCGGCGCCAACGTCTTCCGCGCCGATGAAGAGTGCTTCTTCGTCGCCAACGACGCTCAGGACCAGGAATATCTCGTCGAAGAAGCCAAAGTGCGTTATTATCCTCGTCCCGGCCACTTTATCGGCGACCTCGACCCGCGCATGAGCGTCCAAGTCGGATTGCCCTGGGGCGGTATCGGCATTCGTGTCGAGCAGCGCGGCTTCCAATGGAACAACGCCCAGGCGCGCGACGCCATCTTTTGGGAATATGTCATCTACAACATGAGCGACTATAACCTCCCCGAGATGGGTTTCGGTTACTGGGTGGACAACGCCATCGGCGGAAACGACGGTAACGACGAACTGGCCGCCTTCGATACCTTCCTCGACCTCGCCTATTCGTGGGACGTCAACGGCATCGGCGACTATGGCCTCAAAGTCGGAACCATGGGCTTTGCCTACCTCGAGTCTCCGGGCAATGCCACGGACGGTCGCGACAATGACGAAGACGGCGTCATCGATGAACGTCGCGACAACGTCGCTACCGCGTTTGTCGGCCCGAAGGACGGCATCGACAATCTGGCCAATTTCTTAAAGTTCTACAACCTTACCGAAGCGGACCTGAAGCCTCACTGGGACGCCGATGAGGACCAGGACTGGGACTCTTTTGCCGACGCCAACGGCAACGGCGTTTGGGATGAAGGCGAGGATGTAAATGACGACGTCGGACTCGACGGCAAGGGCCCCGGTGAAATCGACTACGAAGGACCTGATGCTGACGGTACTGAAGGCAACGGCCGGCCGGACCTGAAGATAGGCGTCGGCTGCGAGCCCGATTTCGGCCTCCTGGACGTCACCGAAACCGACATGCTCGGTCTGACTTCGTTCCGGCTGTTCCCCATCCCCGAGCACACGCCGCCTTACCGCTATTGGTTCCGCAACGATGAATCGATGTGGGACCTCGTAGGCTCCGACTCTCTGGTTCCGTTCATCGGCACCGTTTCCAACCTGGCCGAAGTCTTTGCCACCGGCGTCTTTCCGCTCTACGGCGGCAACATCGAACGCATCTCCATGTCCCAGCTGCACTCGTGGGATGACGGTAAGAACATCAAGGCCGGCGACCCGGTCGTCAATCCGCCGATCGCACTTTTCGAGCTGAAAAAGATCGTGCAGATCATCTACGAAACCGACTATCGTTTCGCCATGCCGCCGGTCATGCCGACGCTTACCGCCACCCCCGGCGACGGCTATGTTCTGTTGACCTGGAACAACGATTCGGAGTTGAAAACCCGAGACCCGTTCCTCAAGAATGCCAACGACTTTGAAGGCTATCGCCTTTACAAAGCCACCGACCGCAACTTGACGGACGCCGTTCAAGTCACCGACGGTTACGGCAATGCCAAAGAGCGGCGCTGGTTGTTCAACTGCGATTTGATCGACGGCATCAAGGGCTTCGCCGATTACGGTTTAGTGGACGGCATGGCCTTTTATCTCGGTTCGGACAGCGGCATCGTTCACTCCTACCGCGACGAAACCGTTCAGAACGGACGCACTTATTACTACGCTTTGGTGGCCTACGACTACGGCATTCCTGAAATCGGCGTGCGGCCTTCGGAGAATAACTTTGAAATCAAAGTCAACGAAGCCGAACAAGTCGTTTTCACGACCAAGAACGTTGCCATCGTGGTTCCGCGTCAGGAAGCCGCCGGCTACAGACTGGCTTCGAACATCGAGCCGATTCCGACGATCACGCTCGGCACCGGCACTGTGGAAGCCAACCTGCTGGCCAGAAAAGCCGCCATTCCGGATGCGATTTACAAAGTCAAGTTCGACATCCAAAAGGTCAAAACCGTCCGCAACATCGACTGGGGTTTCTCTTGGGTGACCAACGGCATCCGTATCTATCGCGAAGTGGACGGCGCCGACCTTCTGGTCTACCAGGAAAATCCCGACAACCCGGGCTCGATGTTGGCCGACTCTACCGAGTCGCTCGGATATATGTTCCTTAAGACCGACAGCGCGACCACCGACATCTTTGACGGAATCTCGTTGACCCTTCGTACCCCGATCGTTACACCCCAATTCGATTACATCAACAGCGGTTGGCAGAATGGGTCCGGTCCCATCGTCATTACGCCCACCAGCGTAGAGTCCGAGGCTTTCCCGTGGGATTATGACATCATTTGGGCCGAAGGCTACACGTCGACCTTCTCAATCAAGGCCTCCACGCGCATAAAGGATGAGAACGACGTTCGCATCCCCAACACCAGCCTGGTGGCGCCGTTGACGCTGCCCTTCTATGTGCAGAACGCATCGGTGATCGATCCGACGACCGGCAAGCCGGTCAAAATGGAGCTGGTCGGACAGGATTACAATGCCGACGGCAAGTTCGATCTGCTGCATGACCGCGTGCTGGTGGGCGGCATTCTGACCAACGGCAACTGGGCGGGCACGGTGTTCATCATCGATTTCACCAAATACGCCAGTGAAGCCGAGCTGCCCGCAACAGGCTCCGATGCGGTTTACAAAGTCAAATTCCGCCGTCCCTTCTTCAGCACCGATTCGCTGATGTTCAAGCTGAAAATCAATGAAACGACCGACACTCAGAACATGGCGGAAGCCCTCAAGGCGGTCAAGGTTGTGCCCAATCCTTACGTGGCGACCAACGCTCTCGAACCGGCGCTGGCCAATAAGGACTTTAACCAACGCCGCCGCATCATGTGGACTCATGTGCCGGCCAAATGCACCATCAAGATCTTTACCACCAGCGGTGTCTTTGTGGACGAGATCGTGGTGGATAACCCGGCCGACAACGGCATCGCCTATTGGGATCTGTTGACCAAGGACGATCTCGAAATCGCCGCCGGCATGTACGTCTACCACCTGAAAGCGGAGCTGACGGGCGACGAGATCATGGGCAAATTCGCCATCATTAAATAACTCGGCGCCCGCACATCGCAGGTGAACATGTAGGGTTCAAAAATTAAAGAGGTTAACTTATGACTGGAAATAAAGCCATCAGTTTGTTGGTCCTCAGCAGCCTGCTGCTCCTCTTTCTGGCGCCCAACAGCTACGCCATCAAGAGCCGGGCGGGCACGGCGACGGCAAACTTTTTAGAGATCGGCATGGGCAGCGCCGGTACCGCCATGGGCGACGCCTATGTCAGCCTGGCGGAAGATCTTTCTTCCATGTACTGGAACCCCGCCGGACTGGGCTACATGGACCGCAGCGAAGCGCAGTTTACAATTCAACCCTGGCTCGTGGACATCAACACATCGTTCGTGGGCGTCGGTTTGGCGTTGCCGCGCATCGGCACGCTGGCCCTGGGGCTTACCTCGGTAGGCTACGGTGAAATGCCGGTGACCAACCTCGCCTTTCAGGAAGGAACCGGCGAAATGTTTACCGCGAGCGAATACGCCGCAGCCCTTTCCTACTCGCGGCGGCTGGCTCAGTGGTTTTCCTTCGGCGCTTCGGTCAAATACATTCATTCGCAAATCTGGCACTCCGGCGCCAGCGCCGTGGCGGTCGACCTGGGCGTCAAGCTGAACACCCACTTTTTCTCCCCAACCGGAGAAAAAGCCGACGGAATGGCTATCGGCATGAGCATTTCCAACTACGGCACGCGCATGAAGTACGACGGCCTCGATCTGCTCAATCCCATTGACCTTTTGCCGGACGAACAAGGGAACTATCAGTTCGCCAACGGAAAATTCGAAACAGTGGAATGGGAGCTGCCGCTGATTTTCCGCGTCGGTATTTCGGTGAATCCGATCATCATCGGCAACAACCGCGTCACGATCGCTGTAGACGCGCTGCACCCGAACAACAACACGGAGTCGGTCAACGTGGGCGCGCAATATCAGCTCAATGTGCCTGCGTTCGGCAGCCTCTATCTGCGCGGCGGTTACAAGGCGCTGTTTATGGAAGACTCGTATTACGGCCCGACCTTCGGCGGCGGTCTCTACCTTAACTTGATGGGCAACGTCGGCCTGCGGCTCGATTATGCCTACAAGAACGTCGGCCTGTTGGGCAACTTTCACACCTACACCTGCGGCATTACTTTTTAGCCCCCGTGTAGGTTGAAGACCTGAAGACTCCGGCAGTAACGGCTGCCGGAGTCTTTTTTTTGCGCGTCAGCGCTGCGGGAACCCCCGATGATCGAAACGCGTTACTCACTCAAAAAATTAAAGACGGTATGATGAAAAAGCTTGTTCTCTTACTTTTTGTCCTTTCCCTTTTCATTCAGTGCTCAAAAGCGCCTAAAGAACCTCCTGCGGCCGTCATCGCCCGCGTGGGTGACCGCGAAATCACCCTCAGCGAATTCATCCGACGGGCGGAATACACCATTCGGCCGACCTACGCCAAGGGCGATCAATACATCCATAAAAAGATCATCCTCAACTCGCTCGTTGCGGAAAAGCTTCTGGCCTTCGAAGCCGGAACCGACAACGAGCTTTACAAGAGTCCCGAGTTTCAAAACTACATTCAGGGCCGCAAAGAGCAGGCGATGCGAAAGTGGCTCTACTTGAAGGAAGGATTTGACAAGGTCAAACTCGAAGACGCGCAAATCCGCAATGCCTATCGCTGGGCGGGCCGCGAGTACAAGATCGCCTACTTTTCGCTGCCTTCGGCGGCGCTGGCGGACTCGGCGAAAAAGCTGCTGCAAAAGCCTGACATGACTTTCGAAGAAGTTTGCCGCCGCATCACCGGAGAATCGGAGCCGCCGACACGCGAAGTCAAATGGGATCGCGAAGGCAACGACGCCGTCATCGATGCGCTTTACTCCGACACCCTGCGCGTCGGCCAGGTGGTCGGCCCCATCCGCGTCGACGATCATTTCTACACCGCAATCAAAATTTTAGGGTGGAACGAATCCATCGCCATTACCGACGAACAGATCAAACTGCGACTCCATGACGTCAAGGAACGCTTGGCGCGCCGCGAAGCGGAAAAGATCTATGGCGATTTCGTTCTCAAAGTTATGAAGGGCAAAAAGGTCCAGTTCGACGAAAAGACGTTTTATCGCCTGGTCGACATTGTCAAACCGTTCTATGTCGTTTCACCGGAAGAGAAAGAAAAGCTTTTCAACGCCAAGTTTTGGGGGGACGACAAGCCGACCGCTGATCCGCAGTTGAACGAGGACCTATTCGAAGAGATCAAGTTGCAGCCGCTGCTGACGATCGACGGTCAGGTGTGGACGGTTGAGCGGCTGCGGGATGAAATGTCGCGCCATCCACTGATCTTCCGCAACCGCCGGCTGAATGACCGCAACTTTCATGAGCAGTTCAAACTGGCGGTCGTCGATCTTATCCGCGACAAGTACCTGACGCGCGAAGCCTACAAGCGAAAGTACGATCGCGTGCCGGAGGTGGTGCAGCAGACCCACATGTGGCAGGATCATGCCCTGGCCTTGTGGCAGCAGCAACAGTACTTGAGAAAGGCGGGCTGTCCCTACAACTTTTACAAAGATTATATGAAAATTCTCGACGAGTACATGAACGCCTACGTGGACTCGCTGCAGACCAAGTACAACAACCAGATAGAGCTCGACATGGACATGCTGGCCGACGTCAAGCTGACTCGCATCGACATGTTCGTGCTTGAAAAGAATGTCCCTTATCCGATCATGGTGCCCAGCTTTCCCGTGGTCACCACCGATCATCGCATCGACTATGGCCGAAATATCGGCAGGTCGGCGCTGCAGAAAAAGACGATCAGCGAATAGCATGAGGAGCCGACGGTGAAAAGACTTTTTATCCTTTTTTTCTGCCTTCTTTCTTTCGCGGGCATTCATGCTCAGCAGGCGGACAAGGAGGCCATGCGGCGCGGCTATAATTTCATTCCCACACCGCAGCTTTCGCGTGAGGAAAATGAAGAGTTGCTCCGGCTTTTTTCCGGCCTGCGCGTTGCGGATGTATCGGACGGCATGGATCGCGTCGGTTTACCCAGCAAGGGTTTGGTCGACGCCTCCATCCTTCCTTGTTGGGTCGATCTCGACTCTCTCAAACATCAGTTCCGCGGTATTGCTCTGACCGTGCGCTACGTTCCCACGCAGCAGCCGGATCGCCCTCAGCCCGGCGTCGATTTCAACATATGGGAGGGTCGCTTTTACAATGAACTCTCCTCCGAGACGTGGACGGCTCTCATCGAGCCGGGGACCGTGGTGGTCATCGACGACGATGAATACGGCGACGTCGGAACCATCGGCTCGAACAACATCCTGTCGTGGTATGAAAAGGGTGCCGTCGGCGTGGTGACCGATGCCGGGGCCCGCGACACCGATGAGGTCGCCAAAGAGAAGGTTCCCTTATACCTGGCTAAGAAGAGCCGCGGGATTCGCCCCGGCCGAAATCAACTCGAGTCGGTCAATCGTCCCGTGAACATCGGCGGTGTGCTGGTTTGTCCGGGTGACGTGGTGGTGGCCGACGGCGATGGCGTCGTCGTTGTGCCGCGCGCCGTTGCGCGGCGCGTGGCCGAGGAGGCACGGAAAATTCTCGATGAGGACAAAAATGCGCGCCGCGCATTGTACGAACGGTTAGGACTTCCCCTCGATCAAACGGTTCGTTGATCCTCTTGCGACAATTGTAAAGGAGCCCTCATGAAACTCGAACGCGGCAGCGGGCTTTTGCTGCACGTCACCTCGCTTCCTTCACCTTTCGGCATCGGCGACTTGGGCCCTCAGGCTTTTCACTTTGTCGACCTGGCCGCGGAAGCCGGGCAACGCTATTGGCAGATTTTGCCTCTCAACCCCACGGACCCCATCTACGGAAATTCGCCTTATCTCAGCGTCAGCGCCTTTGCGCTCAATCCCCTTCTGATCAGTCCCGAGCTGCTCTATCGCGACGGCCTTTTGCAAAAAAGCGATCTCGCCTCTTCCCCTTCATTCCGCGAAGGCTTTGTCGATTATGGTTTAACAATGGAAACCAAAGAACGACTTTTGGACAAAGCCTTTGAGCGTTGGCAGGGCAAGGAGTCTTCCGAATTTCTTTCTTTCTGCAGCGAGCAGGCGTTTTGGTTGAACGATTATGCGCTTTTCACGGCGCTGCGCAGGCGGTTTGCCGGCAAGTCGTGGACGGACTGGCCGAAAGCGCTGCGCGACCGCCGAAAGGACGCTCTCGCAGAAGCCGAAAAGGCCGAGGCTGAGGTCATTCTCGGCATCAAGTTTCGCCAATTCATTCTGCATCGCCAATGGCATCAGCTCAAGGAGCACTGCGCGCAACGCGGCGTAAGAATCATCGGCGACCTCCCCATCTATGTCGAACACGGCAGCGCGGACGTATGGTGTGCGCCGCACTTGTTCAAACTGGATAAGAACGGGCATCCCATTGCCGTGGCGGGCGTGCCGCCGGATTATTTCAGCGAAACGGGGCAACGTTGGGGCAATCCTGTTTACGACTGGGAGGCGATGCGTCGCGACGGCTTTCGTTGGTGGGCCGATCGATTGCGGCGCAACCTAGGCCTTTTCGATTTGGTTCGCATCGACCACTTCCGCGGACTGGTGGCGTATTGGGAAATTCCGGCGGAAGAAAAAACCGCGATCAACGGCAAGTGGATTCAGGTTCCCACCGAGGAGCTCTTTAACGTTTTGCGGCAATCTTCGCCCTCGTTCAACGTTATAGCCGAAGACCTCGGCGTCATCACGGACGACGTTCGTCGGACCATGGAAAGGTACCAACTGCCCGGCATGAAGATCCTGCAGTTCGCCTTCGGCGGGGATCTGCAGACGAATCCCTATCTGCCGCACAATTATCCCGAGAACTGCCTGGTCTACACCGGCACGCACGACAACAACACCACCCGAGGCTGGTACCGCTGCGACGCCACCGACGCCGAGCGCTGGAACCTCGGCGTTTATTTCGGACGCGAAATCAACGAAGGAAACGTTTGCCGCACCCTGATCGAGGCGGCGCTCACTTCGCGTGCCGCAGCGGCCGTGATTCCCGTGCAGGACGTCTTGGAGCTCGACGAATCGGCCCGCATGAATGTTCCCGGAAAACAGTCCGGCAATTGGCAATGGCGGCTGCGCGAAGGAGTGTTGACGCGTGAATCGCTGCATTTTCTACGGGATTTGACTCAGAAGAGCGGTCGTGTTTGACCGGCTGCCGCGGCAGGGCGCCTTCCCCCGCATCGTTTTGCCTAAAAAACAGATCAATCAAAAGGAGCCGAAAAGATGAACACGCATGATTCTTCTGTAGATCGTCGACATTTTTTAAAAAGCGCCGCCGCTTTTGCCCTCAGCGGTGCGGCTCTGCAGGCGTCGCAACAGTCAAAGCCGGAACCGAAGCGTACAATCAAGGTCGGCGTCATCGGCTGCGGCAGCGTTTCGGAAAAGTACTTTCCCGACCTGAAGCGGCAACCCTTTGTCGAAATCGTCAGCGCCTGCGACATTCGAGTACGACGGGCCCGTGCCAAAGCCGAACAGTTCGGCGTGCCCCATGTTTTCGACGAAATCGAAAAGATGCTCGCGGGTCCGGATTTTGAGCTGCTGGTCAATCTCACCTCCATGCCGGCTCATTATGCCGTGAACAAGCGCGGGCTGCAGGCGGGGAAGAACGTTTGGAGTGAAAAGCCGCCCGCCATGACGGTCGAACAGGTCCGCGAGCTGATTGCACTGGCCAAGCAAAAGGGCGTCGGATTTTGGAGCGCGCCGGCCATGGTGCTCAGTCCCAAGTTTCGCTTCATGGCCAAGGTTCTTGCCGAGAACAAATTGGGACGGGTTTGCGCCGTTCACGCCGTTTACGGTCATAACGGTCACCGTTGGCTGTGGGCGCCGGAGTTTTTCCAAACAGGCGGCGGTTGCCTCTACGATCTCGGCGTCTACAACATCATCACCCTCACCGGACTGCTGGGGCCGGTCAAAAGAGTGGCGGGTATGTGGAACATCGTCCACCCGCAAGTGACGGTTACGACACACGAAGGCGAACAACAGACGGTGAATGTGGAAACCGACGAAAACGCCATGCTGATCATGGAGCATGAAAGCGGAGCGCTCACTCACGTTCAAACGGGCTTTTGTTACTTTGATGCCATGAAGCCGCACGACGCTGTGAAGGACGAACTGCATTCCATAGAAATCATCGGCGACCAAGGGGTCATGAAGCTTGCAGGCTATGATTGGGGTCCGATCGCCGTCGATTTGGCGACGCAGGATCATCCGGAAACACAGCGCTTCTGCACCGAGGAAGAAGGCTTTCGTTGGCAAATGGGGGCCTCGTACATTGCGGAATGTCTGTCAAGCGGACAGCGTCCGCTGATGACCGCCGAACATGCGCTGCACGCTTTGGAAATCATGAATGCGTGCCGCACCTCAGGAAGCAGCGGGCGTCATATAAAAATCCAATCGCGCTTTCCTTGGCCGATTATATAATTTTTTTTATGAATTCATTCAATTCGTTTGGGAAGAAGTAATTCCATGATGTATTAATCTATTGATCATCCTATAGTTGCTACAAGTCAGAAAGCATCGTGGGTTTGTTTACATCACCAATTCTTTTCTTGACAATTAGGAAAAAAAGGCTAAATTAGAGGCAGGTTTGTTCTCTTGAACTAAACGATAATACCTGTCAAATGATTGAAGACCGTTCCTTATTCATAAATCAGCCGCAACCGAGAACCAGCATGAAAGGAGGTGCAGTCAGCAGAAAAGCAGACGTTTTCATCAGTGTTTGAACCGTTTAACCAAAACCGGAGGTAACAAAACATGAAGAAATTGGTCGTATTGCTTTTCGCAGTTGTGGCACTGACCATCGGCTCGGGTTTTGCCCAAGTGAATGAGGACGGCATTCTGGTCGTTCCCATGACCTCAGTCAAGCCGACGATCGACGGAACGTTGGACGACGTGTGGAAATACGTCGGCGAAACGCTGTGCATCATCCGCGACGCGGGCGACGCCGCTGATCCGGACGACTGGTTCGATCTGTTCGGCAGTCTGCGCCTGATGTTCGACAACGACAACCTGTATCTCTGGTTGTGGGTGCACGACGAGCTCATCAATCCGGGTACGGACTGGCAGTATGATGGTGTCGAGCTCTATTTCGATGCCGACAACAGCAAGACCGACGGCGCCTACGACGGCATTGATGACGTTCAGATTCGCTTCAACGTCGGCGAAACTACGAACGATCTGATCGACGTCGGCTACGGCACCTCGTCGGGCTGGGGCTACAACAAGGACGACGTCGAGTTCTACATCGGCGAAACCGACATCGGCTGGGTTCTGGAAGCCGCCATGCCGCTGACGGATCTGCAGCTCGCAGCCGGCTCCGAGTTCGGCTTTGACTGCCAGATCAACGACGCCGACGAATCCACCCGCTCGAACATGTACCGTTGGTGGTCCAATAACAACGACGAGTGGCGCAACGCCTCTCTGTTCGGCACCGCCTACCTGGAAAACAAGCGAGTGGTGAACGCCGACTTCCTGGAGGTCCCGAAAGGCACTGCGCCGACCATCGACGGCAAGATGAACGCCGGCGAGTGGAAGGACGCCGTTCAGCTCTGCAGCAACATGCTGGACAATGGCCAGAACATCGGCTTCATCAACGGCTGGGAAGACACTCGCAGCTGGGGCTATCTGAAGCACGATGCGACCAATCTTTACCTGTATTTCGTCATGTGGGATGAGTATTACGATTATGCCCCGGACGAAGGCAGCAACTGGGAATTCGACAGCATGGAGCTCTATTTCGACGGCGACAACAGCAAGACGGATGGCGCCTATGACGGCGTTGATGATATCCAGATCCGCTTCAACCTGGGTCAGGAAGGTACCGAATCCATCGACGTCGGGTACGGCACCGGCTCTTCGTGGAACTGGGACAAGTCCACGACTCAATATGTTGCCGCTGAAACCGAGCTGGGCTGGGATCTCGAAATTGCCATTCCGTTGGCTGAAATGCAGATCCCTGTCGGCCAGGATTTCGGATTCGATTGGCAGCTGAACGACTGCGATGACCCCGGCGAAGACCAGAACCGTACGGTCTATCGTTGGTGGGCTCCTGGCGAACCGGAATGGAGCAACGCTTCGATGTTCGGCACCGCCGTTCTCTCGAAGGGTCAGGGCGTAGCCGACAAGCCGGTCAAAGTGAACAGCTATGATCTCGGCCAGAACTATCCGAACCCGTTCAACCCGACCACGACCATTTCCTACTCGGTCGCCAAGACCGGAAATGTCGAGCTCAAGGTCTACGATTTGACGGGCAAGGAAGTCGCTACCCTGGTGAATGAGGTTAAGCCGGCCGGTCAGTACACCGTTACCTTCAACGGCTCCGATCTGACCAGCGGCGTGTACCTCTACACCCTGAAAAGCGGCGATCAGACCTTCACCAAGAAGATGTCCTTGGTCAAGTAACCCGATCCGAGCTTCTTTCAAAGTCCCGAGAGTTTTTCTCGGGACTTTTTTTTTTGCGTATCGACCTGAAAAGTGATATATTGGCTCGTTGGACGAACAGAGAGGCGAGAGGGTTAAGCGTGAGTCAGACAACCACCGAAACAGCAAAAAGGCGTTTGTTCACCGTCATTCTCTATCTTTTTCCGGTGCTTTTGCTGCTCGTGTTGGAGCTTCTCCTGCGGCTCTTTAATTACGGCGGCGACCAGCGACTCTTTGTCACCGGTCCTGAAAAGCAGATTTCGCATTATTGGATGTGCGGTCAGGAAGTGGGAAAACGTTACTTCTTCATGCAAAATACCAAGCCCAGTCCGCCGAAAGATCTCTTTCTTAAAAAAAAGCCGGCGAACGGCTACCGAATCTTTGTTATGGGCGGCTCAACGGCAGCCGGTTTTCCTTACGGCAAGAACCTCATGTTTTCACGCATTCTCAACTTTCGACTGCAGGATATCTTTCCCGACAGACACATCGAAGTCGTGAACACCGCCATGTCCGCAGTCAACAGTTATACGCTTCTCGATCTGACCGATGAAATTCTCGACAAAAAGCCGGACGCGATCCTTATTTATGCAGGACACAACGAGTTCTACGGCGCCCTGGGCGTCGGTTCGACCGAATCGTTGGGGAAAAATCCCCATGTCATCTACGCCTATCTCAAGCTGCGCCGCTTCAAGACGTTTCTGCTGGTGCGCGATGCCGTCGGGCTGGTCCGCCGCACGTTGATGAGCAAAGCAACGGGAGGAACACGTCTCGACCCGTCCAACACGCTGATGGCGCGCATCGTTGCCGAGCAGACCATTCCCTATCAAAGTGAGCTTTACCGCCGCGGCGTGGCCGCCTTTCGTGAAAACCTTCGTCGAATATTCGCCAAAGCGCAGAAAAAGGGCGTGCCGATCATCATCAGCGAATTGGTCAGCAACATCAAGGATCAACCGCCGTTCGTTTCGACGGCCTACGACACGTTTCCCCCTGCTGCATATGCCTTTGAAATCGGTAGAAAGCTGATCGAACAGGGCCAGTTTCAGGACGCGAAAACGGCCCTCACCTACGCCAAAGACCTCGACGCGCTGCGCTTCCGCGCATCAGAAGAGATGAACCGAATTATCCATGGAGTGGCGGCCGAATTCAATGCGCCGGTGGTGCCCATGAAGGACTATTTCGAAGCCGGCTGCGGGCACGGCATCATCGGAAACGAGCTTATCCTGGAGCATCTGCATCCCAACATGCGGGGCTATTTCCTTATGGCCGAAGCTTTTCTGCAGACCATGAAGGACAACGGATTTATCAGCTCGCGATGGGATGAATCACGGATGTTGCCTCTCTCCTACTATATGGAAAACTGGGGAATCACCGAGCTGGACACTATAGCCGCCAACCTCAGCATCACCTATCTTAAGGGCGGCTGGCCGTTCCGTCCGGAGACCGAACCGAACCGCACGCTGGAGTTCTTCACGCCCAAAACGCGCGCCGAATCGCTCTCTGTACGCATCATTACGGAAAAAAACTATTCGACGGTGGTCGGTCATTTGGACATGGCGCGCTATTATGAAAAGCGCGGCAACTACGAAGCTGCCTACAAGGAGTATAAAGCGGCTTACTACACCATCCCCTTTGAACTTGAGTTTTACCAAGGAGCCGTACAAAACCTGCTCAAGCTGAACCGCTTGAATGAAGCCCTGTGGGTTTTGATGATCGCCAACCGTTACGGCCGCACGCCTTTCAACGACAAGTGGACGGGCATCCTTCTTTCCGCTTCAGGGCGCCATCAGGAAGCGCGTCCTTTTCTGGAGAGCGCGCTCCAATCCCTGCCCGAAGACAAACAGGTTCTGCAGGCTCTGAAACGTCTTTACGAGAACCTGAAGCTGCCGGACAAAGCCGCCGAGATTTCCGCCAAGCTGGGCAATGAGGCGGCCTCTTCGGACGAAGAGGAAATGCTCTCTGATGAAAACAAGATGAAGCTTGCCTACGGCATATTGCTCAAGGAAGCACAAAAGCTGGTTGAGAAAAAGGACTATGCCGGCGCCCTCAAGCTGTACCGCCGCGCACACGCCCTTCGTCCTTCGCCTTACACAGCTAAATGGGTGGGTCTGCTCGATCTGGCAGTCGGCAACTTGGATGAAGGCGTGAAACTGTTAGAGGAAACGCTGACGGAGGCCCCTTCGGATTTCGAGACGGCCTACAATCTTTGCAACGCCTACATCACCCTGAAACGCAAAGAGGACGCGCAGAGGATTATGAGACGGCTGGACGCCATGCGTCCTAATTTCAAAGATCCGCAGAATCTGCGCGGCCGATTGGCAAACATGTAGCGACTGCGGCTTTTTTCTTGCAAAGGCGGCCGTGGCTGATTATATTCTGCCGCAGACGAAACGAGCGGGAAAAGAAAGACTCATGGACATGCTTTACATCACATCCATCGTTGCGTTGGGAGGGCTTGGGCTGCTTTTCGGCGCCGGGCTCTCGTATGCTTCAAAAAAGCTTGCCGTATTTGTAGACCCCAAAGTTGAAGCTGTTTTGGCTGCTCTGCCGGGAGCCAACTGCGGCGCGTGCGGAAGGCCCGGCTGCGCTGCATACGCGGAAGCCGTCGTAAAAGGAGAACTGCCGCCCAACCGCTGCAGTCCCGGCGGTGAAGCGGTTACGAAAACGATCGCCTCCATTTTAGGCGTCGAAGCCGAAGCGATGGAGCCCAAAGTAGCCGTTGTTCAATGCCGCGGCGGCAAGGCCGAAGCGGTCGAAAAATTCGCCTATTTCGGCCCGCAGGACTGTACGGCGGCAACGCTGGTCGGCGGCGGTCATAAGGGATGTTCCTACGGCTGTCTCGGCCTGGGCTCATGCGTGCGGGCATGCCCCTTCGGCGCCATGTACATGAGCGACAACGGCCTACCGGTGGTGATCGAGGAAAAATGCACCGGCTGCAACGTATGCGTGGTGACTTGCCCGCGCGGCATTATGGCTCTCATTCCCCGCTCGCAAAAAGTCTATCTCGGCTGCGTCTCTCAGGACAAGCTGAAAGCGGTCAAGTCGGTCTGTACGGTCGGCTGTTATACATGCAAAATCTGCGTCACTCCCAAAGTGACTCCTTCCGGCGCCATCGTTATGGAGGGGAACCTGCCGGTCATCAAGGACATCGACAGCCCCGACCTCTACACGGCGGCCGAAAAATGCCCGGCGGGTTGCTATGTGGTTCGCGAAGCGGCTGAAAAAGATCTGCAACAAGCAGAAGCCGGGCAAGAATCCGTAACTCAATAAAAGAGGTTTTTTTCTATGAATCCCACTTTCGAACAAGTCGAAGAAGTCCTGGATACTATTCGTCCGGGGTTGATAGCGGACGGCGGCAACGTCGAATTAGTCGATGTAACCGACGGCATCGTCAAGCTGCGGTTGCAGGGCGCCTGCGCAGGCTGCCCTATGTCGCAAATGACCCTTCGCATGGGCATCGAGCGCGAACTGCGCAAACACCTGCCGGGCGTGCAACAGGTTATTTCGGTCTGATTCAAGGCGGCCCTTCAGCCGCCTTTTTTTCATTTTGCGTTTCGGCCTTCTTTTACAGAAATCGGACGTTGATGCCTAACGGAGCAAGACGTCCTGATGAAGAAGTATCCCGGTTCTGCAGGGTTTTTTCACGATGAAAATCATCCTTGCCCCGGATTCCTTCAAAGAGTGTCTGTCCGCATTTGAGGTTTGCCGCGCCATGGAGCGCGGCGTGCGCCGTTTTCTGCCGGCAGCCGAGCTGGTCTCCGTTCCGCTGGCGGACGGCGGTGAAGGGACAATCGAGGCGCTGACGGCTGCCTCCGGCGGAACCCTGCATTCGACGATCGTTCTCGGCCCGCTCGGCGAATCCGTCAAGGCGCAATGGGGGCTGTTGGGTGACGGCAAAACGGCCGTAGTCGAGGCGGCAGCCGCAGCCGGCCTGGCGCTCGTCCCGCGTCCGAAACGCAATCCTCTGCACACCACGACCTTCGGATTCGGACAGCTCATCAAAGCGGCGCTGGACGCAGGTTGCTCGCGCCTCCTGCTGGGCATCGGCGGCTCGGCCACCAACGATTGCGGCTTGGGCATGGTGCAGGCTTTGGGCGTCGACTGTCACGATGCATCGGGCAGAATCAAGACGCCGATCACCGGTGCCGATTTAGAACGCATAGTCCGCATCGACCTCAGCGGACTGGATCCGCGATTGAGCGGAACGATCGTGCAGGCCGCCTGCGACGTGGACAATCCCCTGCTGGGCCCGCGTGGAGCCGCTCGAACCTATGCCCCGCAAAAGGGCGCCTCTCCTGAAGATGTGGAACGCCTGGAAGCCGGCACAGCCCATGTCATCGATCTTGTGGAATCCTTGTGCGGGCCGGTGCGTAATCTGCCCGGCGCCGGTTCTGCAGGCGGTTTAGGCGCCGCGCTTTGCGCCTTTTTGAAGGCGCGCTTGACGCCCGGCATCGATCTGGTGCTCAACGTCTGCGATTTCGACAACCGCCTCAAGGGCGCCGATCTTGTGCTTACCGGCGAAGGGAAAATCGATGAGCAGACCGTCAGCGGCAAGACCATTGCAGGCGTTCTAAGGCGAGCGGTTCGGCACGGCGTTCCGGTGATCGCCTTGGCCGGCGCCGCCCTCAGCGTCGATGAACTGTACAGCCGCGGTCTCTCCTCCCTTTTCTGTATCTGCGACCGTCCCATGTCCCTCGACGAATCCATAGCCGAGGCCGAACAGCTGATCGCCCAGGCGGCCGAACGCGCCGTGCGTGCCTTTGCTGCCGGACGCCGTTGACTATTAACCTCCCTCCTGTGTCGAAAATCTTCTTGCAATTCCTTTACGTTTCGTTTATTTTCATGCCGCGAGCAGATTTCCGGGAATCGGTTTCTTCCATTAATTTCGGAGATTCTTCCATGATAAGGAAATGCCTCTCATTAGCGACACTTGCCTTCCTTCTTGCCGCGTGTTCATCTGCAAAAAAAACCGAGATTGCCCTCATACCAAAAGGAACGGACATCCTTTTTTGGCGTGCGGTTCATGCCGGAGGTGTCAAAGCAGGGCGGGAGCTGGGGGTGAAGGTCATTTGGCAGGGGCCGCAGAAGGAAAGCGATCGTGAGCAGCAGATCAACATCGTACAGAATTTCATCAGCCGCGGCGTAAGCGCCATCGTTTTGGCTCCGCTGGATGAAAATGCCTTGGTTCGGCCGGTACAGTCGGCCGTCAAGCGCGGCATTCCGGTCATCATCATCGACTCGGGTTTGAAGGGCGAAGGATACTCCTCGTACATCGCCACGGACAACTACGGAGCGGGCAAATTGGCGGCGCAAAAGCTCGTCGAGCTGTTGGGCGGAAAAGGCAACGTAATCCTCATGCGCTTCAACGAGGGCAGCAACAGTACCGGCGAGCGCGAAGAGGGCTTTCTCGCCTGGCTGCGTGAAAACGCGCCGCAGATCAATATCCTTTCTTCCGATCAATATGCCGGCGTCACCATGGAACTGGCGCTGAAAACCGGCCAGAATCTGATGAACAAATTTCCCCAAGTGGATGGTATTTTTTGCCCCAACGAATCGACGACCTTCGGCATGATGAGGGCGCTCAAAACTGCCGGCCGTTCCGGTCGGGTAAAGCTGGTGGGCTTTGATTACACCGAACCGATCGCCGAGGCGGTTCGGAACGGCGATATCAGCGGCGTCATCGTCCAGGACCCGTTCAGCATCGGCTATCAGGGCGTCAAGGCAGCGGTGGAGGTGCTTCAAGGCAAATCCGTCCCGTCTCGGGTCGAAACCGCCGTGGTTTTCGTGACCGCGGACAACATCGACGACCCTGAAATAAAAGCGGTTACCTCACCGGAGATCGAGCGGTGGCTTCAGAGCGAATGAGCTCATTCTTGGAAATGCACGGCATCGTCAAGCGTTTCGGCGCGGTTACGGCGCTCCGCAACGTCGATTTGACGGTTGGCGGCGGAACCGTGCACGCGCTGATCGGCGAAAACGGCGCCGGCAAAAGCACGTTGATGAAAATTCTCAGCGGCGGTCTGCAGCCGGACGGCGGACGCATGTTTCTCGACGGGCAGCCTTTTCATCCCCGCAATCCCCGTGAAGCGCGTGCCGCCGGGATCAGCATGACTAATCAGGAGCTCTCTGCCGCTCCCCATTTGTCCGTCGAAGCCGACATCACCCTTGGGGCCGAAGCGCATCGGTTCGGCTTTCTGCGCAGCCGTCGCGACGAGGTGGTCTCGGCACTGGCGGCATTGGGCCATGAGGATATTGACCCGCAAGCGTCCGTCGGCTCACTCAGCGTCGGCAAGCAGCAGGTCGTCGAAATCGCCCGCGCGCTCCTGCTACGTTCTCGGCTGGTGGTTATGGACGAGCCGACGAGCTCGCTCTCCGCCGAGGACGTCCGCAGCCTGTTCGAGGTTATCCGAAAGCTGCGCGACCACGGCGTCACCGTCATTTACATCAGCCATTTTCTCGAAGAGGTTCAGGAGATCGCCGACGAATTCACGGTGCTGCGCGACGGCGTTTCTGTGGCGAGCGGTGACATGTCGCAGACAACGACATCGCAAATCATCGCCCACATGGTCGGTCGCCCGCTGGACGAAATGTTCCCGCGCGTTCCTCACAGCCTCGGAGACGTTCTTTTTACGGCCGCACAAGTTACGCGCCCCCCGAAGGTGCATAAGGTCAGCCTCACGCTTCATCAAGGCGAAATCCTCGGCATCGCCGGGCTGGTGGGCGCCGGTCGCACGGAACTGCTGCGCTGCCTCTACGGCCTCGACGCTGCGAGCGGACAATTGACCGTCGGCGACCGAACGATCGATCTGCGCCGCCATTCGCCGCAAAATGCCTTGGCGCTGGGGATGAGCATGGTGAGCGAAAACCGCAAAGAGGAAGGCCTGGCGATTCGCCGACCGATTCGCGACAACATCACCTATTCGTCGCTGCGACGCTTTGCCGGTATTGCCGGGCGCATCGACGAGCAGCGCGAAGCGGCAACAGCGACGGATTGTGCACGGCAGGTGGCGCTCAAGTACAACCGCCTGCTCGATCCGGTGCTGTCGCTCTCCGGCGGCAATCAACAAAAGACCGCCCTGGCGCGACTGCTCACCGATGAGAGCCGCATCCTGTTGCTGGACGAGCCGACGCGCGGCATCGACGTCGGCAGCAAGATCGAAGTGTACGAGCTCATCGGCAAATGGGCCGCTCGCGGCTGCGGGGTGATCATGGTCAGCTCCTATCTGCCGGAACTTCTCGGCATCTGCGACACGCTGGCGGTCATGTACAAAGGAAAGTTGAGTCCGACGCTTCCGATTTCGCAGTGGAGCGAAGAGTCGGTGATGCGCTGGGCGACGACGGGAAAGCTTTAACCACGAAAGACACGAAATGCCATGATTTCGTGTCTTTCGTGGTTCATGATGGAATGGCGTAGATGAAAAAGCCGGAAAAATTCAACCTTGAATCGCTGGGGCCGTTGCTCGGCCTGTTGTTGGTCTTGATCATATTTATCCTTCTCGCCCCGCCCGTCTTTGTCAGCGGCTACAATTTGAAAACCATGATCACCCAAACGGTGATCGTCGGCATCGGCGCGCTGGGCATGACTTTTGTCATCATCAGCGGCGGCATCGACTTGAGCGTCGGCTCGATCATCTCGCTGGTGACCATCGTCACTGCGCTCTCGCTGCACCACCTCGGCGGCTGGACGGCGGCGCTGATCGCCGTGGCGGCGGGTGCGGCCGTCGGCCTGTTCAACGGCTGGATCATCGCCTCGTGGAGAATCGTGCCGTTCATCGTCACCCTCGGCTCCATGCAGATCGCACGCGGTTTGGCCAAATGGCTGGCGCACGAGCAGACCGTGCTGGCGCCCGAGACCTTTCTCAACCGCCTCATGAACGTCGATCCCGAGCCGGAGTGGCTGATCTTTGCTCCGGGCGTTTGGCTGATGGTCGTGCTGACCGTCCTCGTTCACCTCGTCTTACGCTACACCGTGTTCGGCCGCTATGTCTTTGCGCTCGGCTCCAATGAGCAGGCGGCGCGACTGTGCGGCATCGACATTCGGCGCAACCGCATCCGGATTTACACCCTGTGCGGCGCGCTCACCGGCGTGGCGGGCGTCATGCAGTTCGCCAACCTGACCGTCGGCGATCCAACGGCGGCGGTCGGGCTGGAACTCGACATCATCGCTGCGGTGGTCATCGGCGGCGGTTCGCTCAGCGGCGGCGAGGGCAGCGCCTTCGGCTCGATCGTCGGCGCGCTTATGATGGCGGTTCTACGCAACGGCTGCAATCTGGTCGGCATCCCGACCTATGTGCAGAACATCCTCATCGGCGTCATCATCATCGGCGCCGTGGGCATCGATCGTCTGAAACAACAAAAGGAAATATAACTCGGAGGAAAAGATATGTTGGTCGTTTTCGTCCACGTCCAAGTCAAGCCCGAATATATCGAAGCCTTCAAAGCTGCGAGTGAGAAAAACGCCCGTGCTTCGCTGCAGGAGCCGGGGGTTGCACGCTTTGATCTCTACCAGCAGCAGGATGACCCCACCCGTTTTGTTCTGTTGGAAGCCTATCGCACCGGCGAAGCGCCGGCACAGCATAAAGAAACGCCGCATTACGCTGAGTGGCGCGACACCGTGGCCGAAATGATGGCGGCACCCAGATACAGCGTAAAGTACGTAAACCTCTTCCCCGGCGACGACGCCTACTGACACGGGGGACTCTGCCATGGCTTTTTCTTTTGAAATTCTCACGGCGGGACGCATCGTTTTCGGCTGCGGCTCGCTTCAGCGGGTTCCTGAATTGGTCAAGAGCCACGGCGACCGCGCCATGGTGCTAATGGGCATTCCCCTGGAATGTGCGGCGCCGCTGCTGGAACAGCTCAAGATCAGCCGCATCGAATACCGGCTTTTTCATATTCACGGCGAACCGACCGTAAACAGAGTGTGCGAGGCAACGGAAGCCGCCCGAGACTTTCGTCCGCATGCCGTCATCGGTCTCGGCGGCGGCAGCGCCGTCGATGCCGCCAAGGCAACGGCCGCTTTGGCTGTGAATCCAGGCGAACCGATCGAGTATCTCGAAGTCATCGGCTGCGGCAGGCCGCTCGCCGAACTGCCCCTCCCCTGCATCGCCGTCCCGACCACCGCCGGAACCGGCTCCGAAGTGACCAAGAATGCCGTTCTTCTCTCTCAAGAACATCGTCTCAAAGTCAGCATGCGGCATGAACACCTGCTGCCTAAAGCGGCGGTCATCGATCCTCAGATGACGCTGACCGTTCCGCCGCAAGTGACCGCCTTCACCGGCCTTGACGCCGTCACGCAGCTCATCGAACCGATGGTTTCGCTGCGCGCCAATCCATTCGTCGACGCCCTTTGCCGCCAAGGGCTGAAGGAAGCGGTCCATGCCCTCCCCGCGGCTTTTGCGGACGGCAACGACCTGAGGGCGAGAGAAGCGATGAGCTTTGCCGCTCTTTGCGGCGGTTTTGCACTGGCCAACGCCGGTTTGGGAGCGGTTCATGGGTTCGCCGGAGTCATCGGCGGCATGTTTCCGGCGCCGCACGGAGCGGTGTGCGCGCGACTGCTGCCGCTCGTCATGAAGGCCAACATCCGCGCTCTGCAGCAGCGTGAACCGAGATCCCCGGCGCTTGAGGCCTACCGGCAAATCGCCGTGATTCTAACCGCTGATCCCGAGGCTGCCGCCGAGCAGGGCTGCGAGTGGATTCAAGACTTTTGCGGCCGATTCTCGGTGCCGCCGCTTTCAGCCTACGGCATGACGCCGGACGAGGTGTCGACGGTGGTCAGTATGGCCATGCAGGCCTCCAGCATGAAGGGCAATCCCGTCAAGTTAACGAATGAAGAACTGACCGACATTCTACTCAAAGCACTTTGAACTTGAGTTAAGGATTTCAGCCGAACGGATAAAGGCAGTTGCCCTTTTTGCGGGCCGAACCAACGATTCGGAGCCGATATGAAGAACCTCATTTTCTTTTCGGTTCTTGCCGTTTACAATATTGCCGCAGCCGAACTCACCTCGATCCGGGTTGCCGGCCGATGCATCGTCAATTCCGCCGGCGATACGGTGGTCTTTCACGGCGTCAGTTTCGCCGATCCCGACAAACTTTATAGAGAGGGCCGATGGGACGCCCGAATTTTCTCTGAAGCCGCCTCCTGGGGAGCCGACGTCGTCCGTTTTCCCGTGCTCCCCGGCTCTTGGCGAAGTCGCGGTTCCGAGGCTTATCTTCAACTTCTCGATCAAGGCATTGCTTTGGCCGAGCAGCATGGCCTGTATGTTATCATCGCTTGGCATTCTATCGGAAATCTTTGCGAAGGCCTTTTCCAAAACCCCGCCTACGAAACCACCCTCCAGGAGACAAAAAGTTTTTGGCTCACGATTGCAGGCCGCTACAAGGACAGACCGTCGGTTGCTTGCTATGAGCTGTTCGACGAACCGACCGCGAGCGGCAACACTTACGGGGCGACATGGCCGCTGTGGAAACAAATATTGAAGGAGTTGATCGCCGAGATACGCACCTTCGACAGCGCCAAAGTGGTTTTGCTTTCCGGCCTCAACTACGGATATGATCTCACGGGTTTCAAGGAGAACGGCTTCGACGACACCAATATTGCTTATGCCGTCCACCCCTTTCCCATGAAACGTGAAAAGCCTTGGGAACGGCATTGGGAGAAGGATTGGGGCTTTATGGCGGATGTGCACCCCGTACTATTGACCGAAATCGGCTTTTGTACCGCCGTTGCTGAAGGGAGGTGCGTGCCGTTCCTCGGCCACGAGGAATACGGCAGAGCAATAACCGCCTTTTGCGAAAAGCGGATGATCTCATGGCTTGCATGGGTATTCGATCCCGATTGGATGCCGCCGATGTTTTTAGACTGGGATTTCAGACCCACAAATCAGGGTCGCTTTTTCAAGAATCTCTTACAGCAACAACGCAAAGGCCGGTGACGACAAGGAATTTTTTCTCTCGAGCATTCGTTTGAAAGCGCACCTGTATCGGCTGTCGGGCATTTCCATCGATTGTTAAAATCCGCTTGACAACCCATGCAATTTAGTGTATATTCGAAGCGAATCAAGCGGATGAGCGCCCGATGTCCGAAACCTTTCTTTGGACGCAGAGATAAAAAAGATGACCGCAGAAAAAAAGAGGCGTTCCCTTTGTGACGGCATCAACCAACTTTACGAACAGAGTAGAAGCGACATCCGCCGGCGGCAAAATGCGTTATCGATTCATCGTGGTTTTCCACAAGAGTATCCTTTATTGCTTCGAAAAAATCCACTCTTATTCCTCAGCACACTTTTCCCCATAAGCTTTTCAAAAGGAGGTGATTGAACTTTTTTCTGAGGCGTTTTTTTCAACTAATCCCTTAAACCTTTAATCTTGGAGGTTGCTCTATGAAGCAAACGGCTCTCATCCTCACCTTGCTGCTGCTCCTCAGTTTGACGTTCGGTGCTTCGGCGGCCGAGCAAAAGGCAGCGCAGATGAACCAGCAGGAGAGTCTCTTCCCCTTGGACAAGGAGCTGCAGGCTCAGTCCGGCGCGGAAATGATGATTCTCGCTCAGACGAACATTTTTCAGGATAACTTTGAGGGAGACCTCAGCGGCTGGTTCTTCGACGGCGGCTATGCGGGTGACGGCGGTGAACCGGACGTGACCGTTCACCCGCCTCTGTGGGAATTCTCGCAGGTCAAAGCCAAGTCGCCGACTCATTCGCTGTTTCACCCCGATGAGTTCGAGGTTTCCCGCAGCTTTGCAGTCTCTCCCCCCTTCACCATTCCCACGACCTTGGGCGGTGATCCGGTGGTGGCTGCAAAGGTGAGCTTTCAGGTGAACATCCACAACCCCGGTTGGCAGGATCCCACTCAGCCCGGCTATCTCGGCGACTATTTCATGGTTTATGCCGGCATCGAAGACACCCAGTTCCAGGTCGTGGATGTTGAAGGGAACAAAATGTTCTACAGCGGCTATCCCGAAGAGAACAGTTTTCAGTTCTTAACCACGCCGCTTATCGATCTCAGCGCCGCTGAAGCGCCTGTAGAGCTCTCCTTCAAGTACCTGATGATCAACGAGAGACACTGGGACCTGGGTCGAGTCGATATTTTGGTCGACGGCGAACCCGGCTACAATACGGTTGCCGTGCTCGACTCCACGGAGGGAATCTCGGACATGACCATCGACCTGTCGTCGTTCGTCGGCAAATCGATCGCAGTTCGTTTTGCCTTCCTGCCGGACGACGCTACTATTGTCGAGGACGGCGGTCTGTGGTTGGACGACATTAAAGTCGCCGACGCCAACGGCGTCCTGTTCGCAGATGATGCGGAAGCGGGAATGGCAACGATGAACGCTTTCGGCGTCTCGCTGGCACGTCTGTTCTATGACTACGATCGTGTGAGAGACGGCGGGGCGGCCTGGACTTTATGGAACGAGAGCGTCATTTTCAACGGCACCGCCGACATTATGAAGCTCGGAATTCCGGCGGGCAGCAAGGTTTTCCTTGCGTTCCGATACATCGCCGACGGCGACAATACCCAGGGCGAAGAAACTTCGGCCGGTTTGTTCATCGACGACATTTCCGTTACTGCGGTCTCAGGGGTTCCGGCGGATGCGGCGGTAACCGATTTGGTGCTCGGCTATCCGCAGACGGTCGGCTTCCCCATGCCCGTAGCGGCCAAGGTGTCCAACCTCGGTTTCGAACCGCAGGAGATTTCGCTGTGGTACAAGTTCGATGACAACCCCGGCAGACCGGTGCCGCCGCGGTTAAACCGTAAGGCCTTCAGCGATACCACCCGAGTCTTCAACGTGTCAGTGCCGGACGCCGACAGCACTCTCTTTACAGCGTATACCGTGCTGGCGGGAGATGCTAACCCGGCAAACGATGCCAAATCGCAAATGCTGTATCCGGATGATCCGGGTTCGTTTACACTGAGCTATTTCAACGGCACAATTGCCTCTTACACCACCACCAATCGCATCCTCGTTTATCAGCCTCTGGCTGCGCTGCCGAGCATCGATGCCTATGACGTCAAGTCAGTGGACATCTTCCTGTACAACCCCAGCGCTGTCGAGGATGCGGTGAATGTCAAGGTCGCCACATGGACTGACGACCCGACCATACCCGGTGAAATTCTGGCGGATGAAACCATCACCGTACCTGCAGGTGCGGGCATCTACCCGGTCAACGTTCAAGTCAACAAAATGGGTTTGAACGATAATTTGGCTGTTTGGTTCGTCTTTGACGCTTCAGCTAAAAAAATGGGCCCGCTGCTCGACACCGGCACCCCGTTCACGGGCAACGAACTCTTTTACAATGCGGCCGCCGGTACCTGGGCTTATTCCGGCCGCGGCACTATGGCGTTCGTCAACGGCAGCTACAAGCTTCCGCCGACCCAATTGACTTCGTTCGTCGAAGATTTTGACGCACCGGTCGATCTCGATTTCTGGCGTCCGAACAAGATCACCTTGGATGACGGCACGCCCGTTTTTGACGTAAGCCAGGAAGGCGGCGCTCTGAAGGTGGTCATGAGACAGAAAGAGTTTCACAACGGGCAAATGTACAATTGGGAAACGTTGAATCAGTACTTTGACCTTACGGAATACCCGTTGTGGAGCATGATGATCAAGGTCATGCCCGGCGCCACCTATACCAAGGACGGCATAACATCCGAGGTGCAGGAAATCCCCTTCATGGGCTCGCCGTTCAGCGTCAAGGAAGACGGCGGCATCGTTCGCCAGCACTCTAATCCCACGGTAAAGGTGCCGGCCGACGGCAAATGGCATCAGGTGCTGTTCGATTGGACAAAGAAGGATACGGATCCGCAGTACCCCAACGACTATACCAACATCACGCGTCTGTTGTTGGAGACCGTAACCTGGCCCGGAACCTATCAGGCGACGTTTTATATCGACGACATGAAGGTCGGCGCTGCGGCCGTACCGCCGCCGAAACCGCTGCCTCAGGTTTACCGCGCCTCGCATCCGCCGGCCATCGACGGCGTGCTCGATCCCATTTGGAAACATGCCCAGTGGGTGCGCGACTATGTCTATCCCTCCGGCGCCACCACCTTTAACGACGCCGCACTGAGCTGGCGCGCCATGTGGGACGACGACTATCTCTACCTCTTCATCACCGTCATGGACGACAAGTTCGATGCGGCCACTCAGGTGGGCTGGCACGGCGATTCGATCGAGCTCTGGCTCGACGGCGACAACAGCAAGAAACCGGCATACGACGGCATCAATGACCTCGGCTACAATTTCCTCTACACCAACGATCCCCAAAATCCGCTCATCTTTGCCCCGGGCTCCGAGTGGCGCATGAACACCACCGGCCACAAACAGGGAGCGGCCTATTGGGAAGGCGGCGTCAACCTCGAGCTCGCCGTCCCGATGAAGAACCTGGGCATCACCCCCACGCCCGGCCATCTGATGGGTATGGACGTCGACTATAACGACCGCGACGGCGACAGCGCCACGCGCGACACCAAAGTCAAGTGGTTCGACGCCACCGACAACTCCTGGCAGTATCCCAACCTCATGGGAACCGTCCGGCTCTCCGACAGAGTTGTTTACGATTACACCGACGTGTGGTACACCGACACGCTGCCGGTCATCGACGGCGAACCGGACGACATCCTGAAGAATTTCCCGTCCTTCCCGCTCAACCACTACATGAGCAGCGCCGACAGCCTGCACAGCTATAACGATGCTGCTTTAGAGTACAAAGTCCTTTGGGATGAAAACTATCTCTATTACTTTATCACTGTAAAGGACGATGTGCTCAGCAATGAAGGCGCCTATAACTGGACGGACGACGGCATCGAAATCTGGTTCGATGGGGACAACTCCAAAAAGTCCACCTACGACGGCATCAACGATCTTGGTCTCCAGTTCCTTTATAAGCCCGGCGCTGCCCTCGACTCCTTCTTCTTCTTCGACGGCGGAACCAACTATGTCAAGTTCGAGCCCGAGCTGGTGCAGCGCGCCTCCAAGCAGACTGAGGACGGGCTCTACTTAGAGTTCGCCTTGCCGTTGGACAAAGTCGGAGTCAAACCCGCCAACGGATGGAAGTTCGGCCATGAATTGGACTACAACGACAGCGATACCCCGGGCAAAGACCGCGACACCAAGTGCAAGACCTACGCCGAAGATGATGTAACCTGGAATACTCCCTCTGCTTTCGGCACCGCCATGCTCATGGGCGGCCCGGGTGAGCCGGTCGCCGAAGAAGTCGTCGGCCTCTACATCGACATGACCGCCGTTCCGCCCGTCATCGACGGCGACATGGACCTCCAGTGGCACAACGCCAGAAACTACCAGATGAGCAAACTCGTCAACGGCGAAACCGACGACTGGTGGGACTCCTACGGCAACTTCCGCGTCCTCTATGACGCCAAAAACCTCTACGTGTTCGCGCAGATCCACGACGACGTCATCAACACCGAACACGGCACCGACTATGAACGCGACTGCATCGAACTCTACCTCGACGGCAACAACTCCAAAAACGTCATGCCGCCCGACAACCCCTGGGCCTGGCCGCCGGCCGCCTACGACGCCGACGACGCCCAGTTCCGCTTCATCTTCGACAGCGCCCCCTGGGTCAACAAGGAAGGCTATGACGTCGGCGCCATCGAATACGCCTACAAAGAAACCGAGGACGGCTGGAACCTCGAATTCGCCATGCCCTGGAAAGGTCAACCCTTCAAGGGCGCCGAAGGCCTCAAAATCGGCTTCGAAATCTCCGTCAGCGACAACGACGGCGCCAACCGCGAATCCATCATGAAATGGTGGGGCACCGACGACGAAGCCTGGCACAACCCCGCCGTCTTCGGCACCGCCCAGTTCACCGGCCGCAAAATCAACGAAAAAACTACCAAACAAACCTGGGAAAGACTGCTCCCCATCCCCTTCACCGCTTACCCGATCAAAATCGACGGCGAACCCGACTTCGCCTGGAACGACGTCGCCGCCGTCTTCAGCAACTTCCGCATGAACAACTCGAGTGAAAAGCAGTACCTCTCCCATCCCCTCGACGCTCAGGTCGAATGGAAGGCCGCCTGGGACTATGACAACCTCTACCTCCTCATCGACGTCACCGACGACCTCTTCCTCCAGGAAGGCTCCAAAGGGTGGCAGGACGACGGCATCGAAATCTGGTTCGACGGCAACGCCAGTATGAAAACCTCATACACCGACGCCAACGACCTCTCCTTCGCCATGGCCTACAACCCCGACACCATTCTCGACCCCATCACCAACTGGAGAGGAAGCCTGCCCGCCGACAAACTCGCGCTCATTAAACAGGCCCAAAAACTCACCGACCACGGCTTCATGGTCGAGCTCGCCCTGCCCATGAGCGTCCTCGGCACCCAGGCCGCCGACGGCTCACTCGTCGCCATCGAGGTCGATTACAACGACTCCGACACCGCAGGCCTCGACCGCGACACCAAACTCAAATCCTACGACCCCACCGACAACACCTGGCAGAACCCCTCGCTCCTCGGCCTCGCCAGACTCGTCGGCTCCGTCCTCAAATCCGACGTCGAGGATAAACCCGCTCAGGTCGTCACCGAGTACGCCCTGAAGCAGAACTACCCCAACCCCTTCAACCCGTCGACCACCATCGACTTCGCCCTCCCCGTCGCCGGCAAGGTTAAACTCGCCGTCTACGACGTCCTCGGCCGCGAAGTCGCCGCCCTCGTCGACGAACGCCTCGAAGCGGGCCTCCACTCGGTCGTCTTTAACGCCGCCAACCTCCCCTCCGGCGTCTACTTCTATCGCCTCACCACGCCGGAAAAGGTGATGACGCAAAAGATGATGCTCATTAAATAATCCCCCCTCTTTTCCGTTCTCCTCCGCCCCCTTCTCGGCCCCCAGCCGGGAAGGGGGTTTTTTTATGAAACCGGAACCGACTTAATTTTTGCGTTGCGTTTGTCATTTATTGCACTAAATTATGAGTACAAAGTCCACCTAATTCCCTTTTATCCAAGACCAACTTAACAATGGAGGAATATTATGAGGTGACGAACGAAGAGTTGCTGTACGGTCCGAGTTCTCAACAAAACACTAATCAGAGGAGAGTGCCGTATGAAGCATTTTGCGATTTTGCTCGCAAGCGCCCTGCTGTTCATCCCCTTCCTTTCTGCGCAGGAATTCAACATTGTCATCGATGCGGAAAAAGACGCATGGTATGAGCAGTTGAGCGGACCGGCCGAGGGATACGTGGTCATCCCGGCCGCCGCTTACAACACCAATGGTCAGCCGGACGATGCCGCCGACCTGTCGGCCAAACTATGGACGGCGTGGGACGACAACTATCTCTACTTTTATCAGGAAGTAAAGGACAACGTCGTTCATCTCAACAATCCCACTTCATGGCAGAACGACATTTTGGAGATGTATTTTGATCCCGATCCGGCGGCGGCAAAAGCCACAGGGCAGATCGGCATCACCATCACCGCTCTCGATTCGGCGGATGTTGAGGATCCGGCCAACCTGACTGGTGTAATGAACTTGACAGGCAACGGTATGGCGGCCAGCAATGTGGTATCGAAGGAAGACTATGCCCGTAAGTTGACGGAAGACGGTTACATCCTCGAAGGTCGAATCAAGTGGGAGTGGATCAAAGCCAACGACGGCCGCAATCCGATCACGCCGGCCGTGGGCAACCTCTTCGGGCTGGCGACCATGAACCATGACAACGACGTTTCCCAGCGCGAAGGTTCGATCACCTGGGCAACGATCATGGACGATGCGGTGTGGAATCAGCCGCCGATGCACGGTACCGTTGAGTTTTTGCCGGACAACAAGCTCAGCTTCAAGGCTGAAAATGCCATTACCGGCGTAAAGAACCCCCTGGCTCCTCTTTACGAACCCAATAAGCTGCCCGAGCCTTGGCTGACCATGGACATCGGCGCTGTGGCGGCCGCAGGCGACGCCGATTATGTCGACGACAAGTTCGTTGTAACCGGCTCGGGCGCCGACATTTGGGACAATAAGGACGGCTTCCGTTTCGCTTTCCAGACGCTTAAGGGAGATGTCGAGATTACGGCCTACATCGAGAGCCTTACAAAGTCGGATCCCTGGACCAAGGGCGCACTGATGATTCGGGATGATTTGAGCGACAGCTCCACGCACGCCATAATGGCTTTGGCGTCGGATAACGGCGAAGCTTTTCAGTGGCGTCCGATTGCCGGCAAGGCGAGCTACCATACTCCGGGCAACACCACGGTCGTTCCGCCCAAATGGCTGAAGCTCATCCGCATCGGCAACGAATTCAGCGGCTATACCTCGGAGGATGGAGTTCTGTGGGACTTTATCGGCCGCGCCACCATCAACATGAGCGGGCAGGTGTACGTCGGTATGGCGGTCACCGCGCACAACAACGGCGCCCTCTCCACGGCCGTCTATTCTAACGTCGAGATCAACCGCACGCCGCAGATTCCGCCGTTAAAGTTCGACATGGTTATCGACGGCGTCCGCGATCCGTGGTACAAGTTCCTCAAAGGACCGGACAACGGCTACATCGTCATCCCCGCTGCAGCCTACAACAACAACGGCCAACCCGACAATGCCGCGGATCTTTCCGCCGCCATGTGGTTCGCCTGGGATGAAAACTATCTCTATTTTTACCAGGAAGTCAAAGACAACAAAGTAAACGTCAACAATGCCACTTCATGGCAGAACGACGTTCTCGAAATGTATTTTGACCCGGATCCGAGCGCACCGGTCACCACCGGCCAATTAGGCATCACCATCACGGCCTTGGATACACCCGATGTCGATGCCGCGAGCTGGGCCGGTATTACCAACCTCACCGGTAACGGCGCCGCAACGGGCAACGACAAGACGCCCGAAGATTACGCCCGTGCCAAAATCACCGGCGGCTATGCCCTCGAAGGCCGCATCAAATGGTCGTGGCTCAAGGACGCTACCCGCTCCATCACGCCCGAGGCGGGCAAGATCTTCGGCATGGCGGTAATGAACCATGACAACGACGTATCTCAACGCGAAGGGTCCATCTCGTGGGCCACGGTGCTCAATGACAACGTTTGGAGCACACCCGCCCATCATGGAACTGTCGAACTGTTGCCCGACCATCAGCTCAAGCTGACGCCGGTCAGCCCGCGCGATCCTTCGCTGTCCAATGCCCTGGCTCCGCTCTATGTCCCCACCGAACTGCCTGCCGATTGGCTGACCATGAACCTGGGTAACGTTCCTGCGCCGGGCAGCGTCACGGAAAGCTCCGGCACATGGACGGTGGCGGGCGCCGGCGCCGACATTGGAGGCACCGAGGACGCCTTCCGGTTTGCTTTCCAAGTCCGAAACGGCGACATTGAGCTCACCGCCAAGTTGGAAAGCTTGACCAAGTCCGACCCGTGGACCAAGGCCGGTCTCATGATCCGCGACGACCTGACGCCCAACTCCAAGTACGCTCTCATCTGCCTGGCGTCGGATAACGGCGAACATTTCCAATTCCGCACCGCCAACGGCGGCGAAAGCGCAGACGCTGCGGGCGAAAAAGTCAAGCCGGCGCGCTACTTGAAGATCGTTCGCATCGGCGACATCTTCCAAGGCTGGACTTCGGCAGACGGCAAAGCATGGCTGAAAATCGGCCAAGCCGAAATCAAAATGAGCGGCCAGATCTATGTCGGCATGGCGGTTACCGCGCATCATGCCAGCAAAACCTCGACTGCGGTCTTTTCGGGCTTGATTTTCAAGACCAAGCCGACCGACGTAGAAGAGAAACCGGCTGATGCCGCCCCGACCGCTTATGAGTTGTTCCGCAACTATCCCAACCCGTTCAACCCCTCCACGACCATCGGCTTTGCGCTGCCGGTGGATGCAAAGGTCAAGCTGACGGTTTACGACATCCTTGGCCGCGAGGTGAGCGTGTTGGTCGACGGGAAGCTCTCCGCCGGTGTCCATCGTTATGAATTCGATGCCGCTGATCTGCCGTCGGGCGTTTACTTTTACCGCTTAAAGACCCCCGATCAAACCTTGACCAACAAGATGATGCTGATCAAGTAGGCCTTCCTTCGGCCTCTTCGATCGGACAAACGTAGCGTTCGCAAACCTGCCGGTGCCTAAAGCATCGGCAGGTTTTTTCTTGATTATTCTTTTTACAATGAAAGATGATATGAAGCACAAGCAGCTTTACTTCAATATCGCACTCGTCGCCGTTCCCTTGGTTCTTCTTTTTCTTTTTGAAGTCATTTTGCGCATTTCAAACTACGCGGGCCGTCTCGAGCTTTTTGTTCTCAAAAGGTCCGGCGATATTTCGGAATATGTGCTGAACGATGCCTTTACCCGCCGCTACTTTTTTCAAAAAGGCATCAAAACTCCGACGCCGCTGTCGCAGCGCTTTTCGGCGCAAAAGGCGCCCGACACCTACCGCATCTTTTGCCTCGGCGAGTCGACCACGCAGGGCTTCCCTTATCCGCCGAACGCCGCCTTCCCGGCGTTGCTCGAGCATATCCTGCAAGACGTTTGCCCTGATCGAACGATCGAGGTGCTCAACTGCGGCATCACCGCGGTCACCAGTTACTGTGTGCTCGACATCGAGAAGGAGATTTTACAAAAATATCAGCCGGATCTGCTGGTGATCTACACCGGCCACAACGAGTTCTACGGCGTCTTTGGGCAGGCATCGACCCTGTCGTCTTTCAAGAGTCGATCGTTTGCACGCCTTTTCTTGAGCCTGCAGCGCTTCAAACTGTTCTTGCTGATTCGCGATGCCGTCAATGGCCTGCTCGCCGAGTCGGTGAAGCGCCCGAGCGGTCGCTCGGTAGACACGCTGATGAGCCTTTCGGCCAAGGACATCGACATCGATCTGAACAGCGAAACCGTGCGGCGGGCGCTCGATAACTATCGCCGAAACCTCGAAGCCATGTGCCGCGCCGCCCAACGCAAGAGAACGCCGATCGTGCTGTGCACGCAGGTCGCCAACGTGCTCGACCTGCCGCCGTTCGGCTCCAAACATGGCAAGACGTTTTCGCAAAAGGACAGTCTTCTTTGCCACGAAGCCATGCAGCAGGCGCTTGCGCTGCAGAGCGAAGGTCGCTGGAAGGAAGCGCTCCCGCTTATTCGTCATGCCACAGCGTTGGATTCGACGCACGCCATGACGCGCTACCGGCTGGGGCGTTGCCTCTACGTTGTCGGCGAGTATGAGGAGGCGGGCCAGCATCTGCGTGCGGCTGCCGATCTGGATGTCGTCCGCTTTCGGGCACCGTCGTTGTTCAATCAGGCGGTCATCAGCGTCGCCGAAAAGCGGGGCGTTCCGCTTGCCGATTGTGCGGAAGCCTTTCGCGTGCACTCGCCGCACGGCCTGCCCGGCGGCAACTTGCTGCACGAACACGTCCACCCCAACCTTAACGGGCAACTGCTGATCGCCCGCACGGTTGCGCAAACGATAAACGACGCCCGCCTGTTGGATGGCTGTGATTTCGGTCGCACACAAACCGACAGCGCTTATATCGCCCGCACTCGACTAACGATATTGGACCACGAGGTCGTGAACTATACGCTTTACCGCCTCACCTCCCGATGGCCGTTTCCGCCGGAAGGGCGGCCGTCTGCCTATCAACGCCTAGGCGATGAGCGCACTGAGGCGTTAGCCAAAGCCGCAGTGGACGGCGGCCGAAGTCTGGTCGAGCTGCACGTCGAATACGGCGACGAAATGCTGAAGCGCGGTCTTTTCGTCCAGGCGGCGTTAGAGTACGAAGCGGCGTCGGCCGCCATGCCGCTGCCGTTGGCGTTCGACCGGCTGGGACGATTGTATTCGATGCGCGCAGAGCTCGCCTTTCGGGAGCAAAGCGACTTTCAGGCCGCGCAGGCATTTTTTCTCAAAAGTGAGTCCTATTACAAGGAAGGCTTGAAGCGTGAGCCGAACGACGCGGATCTGCGTTTCAACTTGGGGTTGCTCTATTTGCTGCGCCGAGATTATTTCGAAGCGGCCGCCGAACAGTTCATGAAGGTGATCGAAATTGCGCCCAACCATGTAAAGGCGCATCGCTTCCTCATTGAGCTGCACATGCGCGAACGACGTTTAAAAGAGGCGAAGGACTGGGCGCTGCGGGCGGTTCGGGCCTTCCCCAATGACCCGCAATTTCATCTGGTTCTAGGCGTCATTGCGGCTCAGGAAAACGACCTAAAGACCGCGGAGGCGCATCTCGAACAGGCGGTTCGTCTGGGCGACGACGGCAAAGCAGCGGCGATTTTGGCTCAGGTTCGCAAACAATCGGCCGGAGCAAGCAATTGAGCTAAAACTTGACCGCGATTCCGCAGCGGCTGTTGACGTCGGTCTTTTTCTTGCCGTCCGGCGGGGCGCTGTCGTGGCGCAGATCGACGATGATGTTGACGTCCGTCAACCTGCTCAGCTTGACCGCCAGCACGTTTTCGCTCAAAATGCGCAAGTCGGCGGTGCGGTCGATCTGAGGTTGATAGTAAACGATCGAGGTGAGCGTTGCCGTGCCGCTTACCGTGATCTCGTTGCTCAAGTAGGTCGAGGCGCGCACGGCCGTCGGCTGCTGCGGGTGAGCCGCGTCGCTCGGCAGGTCATACTGCTCCTGCTCGACGAACCCGCCGAAGCCCCAACGGGTTTTCAGCACTTCCGATTTGTAGATTTTGAATCGCAAACCGGCGCCCAACAGGTCGCGGAACAGCAGCAGCCGCGCCTTGTTGTAGTCGATCTGCGCAAACGCTTCCCCTTGAACTTTTTCCGAAAGCGAACGCACGGTGCGCCAGTGCAGCAACGCATCGTTAGAAAACTCGCGGCCGTTGTTCCAGCCGTAATCGCCTTTGAACACCAAAAAGCTGTAAAAGGCGCCGCCGCTATAGTTCAAACGCCCATTGGCGCCGATCTGCGTAACGTTGCTGTTGCCGGATTTGAGGGAAAAATCGACGCCGAATCTGCCGGCAAAACCGATCTTTTCCTGATCCAGGCGAAATTTCTCAATGTTCACCTGTGCAAGAAGGCCGGATGAAGCGAGCAGAATCATCAACCCTGTTGGGATGATTTTTCTCATAATCTTCCTCGAATTGTCCCCTTCATTCAAACATTCTGCTGAACATCCGGCGCCTCTTGGTGAAATTTCGCGTTTTTGGCGGGCAATCTTACGGCGCCACCGTGATCACGGCGCGGCGATAGGCAAACAGGCTGGGCGTGCCGTTGTCGCGCACCTGCAGGATGACGTGAATCGTCGCCGGTTCTTTGACTTCCGGCGCAATCAAACTTGCCTTCTGCTTGGCGACCTTGAGCGTCACGTCGCCGTTGAATGTGCCGGCTTCTTTGTACACGAACCAACTCGTGGTCACCTTGTCGCCGTCAGGGTCATTGGTTCCTTCGGCAGACAGTTCGATGGTTTCACCCGGCCGCGCATCGATCATCATTACTCGTTTGCTGCGGTCGCCGTTGAGCACGGCGATCGGATTGTGATTGGCCTTTTTGAAATCATTGGCGATGCACCAATCCATGCGCGCGGCAAAGTCGTGCTGAAACGCCTCGCGCCAGCGCCAAATGGTCGCCTGCGCCGTGGTGTGCCACGAGCCGTCGCGCGCCTGCACTCGGTCGCGACTGTTGGTCCAGATCGGTCGCGTTTCAGCATAAGTTTGTTCGAGCTGATAGCGCCCGCCCCAGCCGCCGTAGCTTGGATCGAGGTGACTTCCGAGGCCGTTGTTGATCAGGTTGAGAAACGACGGCGTGTCGCCTTCCATGATGTATTCGAGCGGCGGATAGAGCGCACCCAACGGGCCGTGGTTTTCGATAATGTTCTCCTTGAGCCACGGATTATCGACCAATTCGAAAAAGTGAAACGGCCCGTTCTGATAGTGGCGGTCTCCGGAGATGCCGGTCCAGGTCGCCTTGTAGTACTCGGTCCACCAAACGCTGCTGGGCGAAACGATGCAGAACAGATCGGGAAAGGTGATGCGCAGCCAGCGGCCGGCGTCGTCCTGATCGGAAATGGTATAGACACGCAGCTTGGCGACGAAGCGCGCTAGTTCTTCGGGCGTGCGGGTGTATTTGACGTCCCACAGCGCCTGCGCCAAAGTGTTGGCGCCGCCCCATACGCTGATCCACACCGGCCGTTCATCCGGTCGATCGACGACCTCGATGATGTGATTCGAGCCGGGCGTGCTTTTGCCGAACCCGACGGCCGCCATGCCGAATCCCGGCTGACCGGTGGCGGTGACGCTGCGGAGATGTTCGGCGCTTGGAAAGCCTTCGGCGTGCTTGAGCAGATTGTCGCGCACCTGTTCGTAGGCGTCGATCTGCCGACGAATGAGGTCCTCGCGCGTCTTTTCGCGCAACCATACGGAGGTTGTGGCGATCAGCCCTTCGACGTCGTACTCGTTCGAATAGACCAGAAAGCGCACCATCGACTCTTCGTCGTCGGGCTCGTTGGAAATGTCGGTGAGCACGATCACGCGCGGTTTTTCGCAGTCCAGGTAGCGGCCCTCCCACGCCCGAAGCGAAACGGCTGACAATAGCAGCAAAAGACAGATTACATTTTTCATGATGAGTCCCTCTATAGTTTCTTCACGGCCTGCAGCCAACCTTGATAAGCGGTCAACGCCCTTTCCCGCTGCGCGCTCGGCGAAAAGCAGCGCTGCACCTGGGCAAGTTCCTTGAGTCGATCCAGACCGTCGTAAACGCCGCCGCCGATGCCCGCCATAAAAGCGGCGCCTAAAGCGGAGACGTCCTCGATGCCGATGTTGCTCACCGGCCGACCGAGCAGATCGGCGATGAACTGCATGACAAAGCCGTTGGCGGTGATGCCTCCGTCGGCCATCAGCTCGTTGAGTCCTATGCCTGCCTCGGCTTCCATGACGCCGATGACGTCCTTGATCTGGTAGCCGATCGATTCGAGCGCCGCATGCACCACGTGGCGACGGTCGGCGCCGAAGGTCAAGCCGACGATCTGCGCCTTGGCGTCCATTTTCCAATGCGGCGCGCCCAAGCCGCTGAAGGCCGGCACCAAATAGACGCCGTTGTTATCCGGCACCGCCGTGGCCAGTGCTTCGGTTTCGCTCGTATGTTCAAAGAGCCGCATCTGGTCACGCAGCCACTTGACGGTCGCGCCGGCGGTGACGATGATCCCCTCAAGCGCATAGTGGGTGAGGTTCGACAGGCTCCAGCAAATGGTGGTCACCAACCCGTGGCGCGAGGCGACGCGCCTTTCGCCGGTGTCCATCAGAATCGAACAACCGGTGCCCAGCGTGGCTTTGACGTCTCCGGGTTGAAAGCAGGTTTCACCGAATGCCGCTGCGTGCGAGTCGCCGATCATGCCGGTGATTTTGACCGGCCGGCGGGAAATGCCCTCAAAGGTGGTCTCGCCGTAATCATAGGCGCTGGGGCATGCTTGCGGCAGCCGAAGCGATTGAAGGCCAAAGGCGCGCAACAGTTCGTCGTCCCAAGCCAGCTTGTCGATGTTGAAGAAAAGCGTACGCGAGGCGTTGGTGTAATCGGTGCAATAGCTCCTTCCGCCGGTCAACCGATAGAGCAGCCAAGCGTCGACGGTGCCGCCGAGCGCTTCGCCGCGGTCGATGGCCCGTTGCAGCGGCTCGACGTTCTCATAGAGCCATTTGACCTTGGTGCCGGAAAAATAGGGATCGACCATGAGGCCGGTGCGCTCTGCGATCATACCTTCCTGAGGCGTGTTCTTGAGGCGGGCGCAGATTTCCACCGAACGTTTGCACTGCCAAACCACGGCGTTGTGCAGCGGCTCACCGCGCTCGTCCCATAGCAGAAAGGTTTCCCGCTGGTTGGAAATACCGCAAAGGCGAACCGTTTCGAGATCACCGCCGTTCGCTTTGAAGGCATCAGCGCATTTTTTCACCGCCGCCAGCGCGGACTGGTGGATTTCCTCCGGCCGCTGTTCGACAAAACCATGCCGCGGATAGTACGAGCGCAGCTCGGCAAAGCCCTTGGCTACGAGTCGGGCGCGCTCGTCGAAAATGACCGCTTTAGTGCCGCTGGTGCCCTGATCGACCGCTAAAAGACCGTGTTCCATACCTTCATCTGATGCTTCGAGTTCAACATTTGCAGGGCTAATTTGCTCAATTGAACCGGTTCGATGCCGTAATGGCGAAAAATGTCTATTTGAGAACCAGTGACCGTGTCCTCGTCCGGCAGACCGACGATGCGGAAAGCGGTGTACACGCCGATCTGAAGGATGACCGCTGCGCACGCTTCACCCAAGCCTCCGTGAACGCTATGCTCCTCGACGGTGATGACGGCGCGGCACTCCCGCGCCGCGCGCAGAACGGCCTCGGCGTCGAAGGGGCGAAGGGTGTGCATGCTGATCACCCGCGCCTCGATGCCCTGCGCCTGAAGCATGAGTGCCGCCTGCAAGGCGGGCGCTACGGTTTCACCGGTCGCAATAAACGCCGCGTCCTGACCGTGCTTGATGACGCTCGCTTTTCCCAGCGAAAACGAGCGGTTGCCCGTGTGGATCTGCGGCATCGGTTTTTTGCCGAAGCGCAAATAGAGCGGCCGCGGGTGATTTACTGCTGCCTTGATGGCGGCCGCGGTTTCGAAATTGTCTGCCGGGGCGACGATGTCGATGTTGTGGATCGCCCGCAGCGCGGCAAAGTCATGGAGCGAGTGGTGCGTGGAGCCGAGCGCGCCGTAACTGACGCCCGCGCTGATGCCTACAAGCGTCACCGGCCGGTCGGAATAGGCGACGTCGTTCTTGATCTGCTCGAGGGCGCGCGCCGTCAGAAAACAGGAGGGTGAAACGGCAAAGACCTTTTTGCCGCACGACGCCAAGCCGGCTGCAATACCGACCAGGTTCTGTTCGGCAATGCCGACTTCGACGATCTGTTGCGGCAGCGCTTTGCCGAAGGGGGTCAATTTGCCTGACCCGCGAGAGTCGCTGGTCACTACGACGATATCACGATTGTTTTTCGCCAGATCCAGCAACGTTTCGGCGAAAACTTCTAAATTGGGGCGGCCTTTTTCCAACACCATCAGCTTTCCCTTTTTCCTTCCAGTTCAAGCATGGCGGCTGCGTACTCTTCGTCGTCCGGTACATGATGATGCCAGGCCGGTTGGTTTTCGATAAAGCTGACGCCCTTGCCTTTGATTGTGTGTGCAATCAGGACGCTCGGCTTTTCCGCTTCGAAAGGCGTCGAACGCAGTTGTCGGGTCAACTCTTCGAGGTCGTGGCCGTCGCACTCGCGCACCGCCCAACCGAACGCCGCAAACTTGTCCGCCAACGGGTCGGTATTGCAAACGTCCCGCGTTCTGCCGGTGATCTGCAGCCGATTGTAATCGACGACGGTAACGAGATTGTCGAGCCGATAGTGCGCCGCGGTCAGTGCCGCTTCCCAGTTCGAACCTTCGGCCAGTTCGCCGTCGCCGAGCAAACAGAACACGCGGTAAGAGCGACCGTCCATTTTGCCGGCCAGCGCCATGCCCGCGGCAACCGACAGGCCGTGCCCCAAGGCGCCGGTGTTCTGCTCGATGCCGCGCACCTTGCGGGTGGGGTGGCCGACATAGGGCGACCGGTAGCGGCAAAGCGTCTCCAGATCGTTCTCCGGGAAAAAGCCGCGGTCGGCCAACACCACATAGAGCGCCTCGACCGAATGGCCCTTGCTCATCACGAATCGGTCGCGATCAGGGTTGTCGAAGGAGTGCGGCGTTACGTTCAAAATGCGGTTGTAAAGCACGCTCAATATATCGATGCACGACAGGTCGCCGCCGGTATGTCCGGCGCCGGCCTTCTTGATATAGTAAAGTATCTTTCGCCTATAGTCGATCGATTTCAAGATCAAATCAGGGCTGGTCATGGCTGCTCACCACTTCTTTCTGTTCGATCGGTCGATTGCCACGGCCAGCAGAATGACGACGCCCTTGATGACCTGTTGCCAGAAGGGGGATACGTTGAGCAGCACCAGTCCGTTGTTCAGCACGCCGATGATCAGCGCGCCCTGCACCGTGCCCATGATCGAGCCTCGGCCGCCGGAAAGCGAGGTGCCGCCGATGACCACCGCTGCGATCGAGTCCAACTCGTAGCCCATGCCGGCGTTCGGCTGCGCCGAATCGAGCCGCGCGGTGACCAGAATGCCGCCGGCCGCCGCCAACAAACCCGCCAGCGTATAAACGAGCAGCTTGATCTTCTGCACGTTCAAACCGGAGAGAAGCGCCGCGCGCTCGTTGCCGCCGACGGCATAGATGTAACGACCCCATCTTGTCTTTTTCGAAATAAAGTAAAACACCGCCACGACGGCTGCGCTGATCCACACCGGCATAGGCACGGAAAGAAACCAGCCGGTGCCGAGAAAGGCG